>Ga0099825_1008883_pt1 | contig 11676 bp, 6 predicted proteins | sample SiratroredBW_FD_76838 | JGI IMG/M metagenome (GOLD analysis project Ga0099825, IMG submission 76838) | Root nodule microbial communities of legume samples collected from California, USA - Siratro red BW | ecosystem: Host-associated > Plants > Roots > Nodule | place: USA: California | collected...
ATACAATTTATTTTATAATAATATTAAATATTTTCTATATAATATTATAAATAAAAATAATTTTATATTTTTTTTATTTTATTTTTTTTTTTTTATTTATAATATATATTTTTATTATATATATATATATATATATATATATATATATATAATTTTACTTTATAATAAAACAAATGTGGGTTTTTAATTAAAATGGTGTATTTTTATAAACACGGTATAGATGTAGAATATTCACTTATTATTATAAAATTTAATTGAATTGAGGATGATCTTCGGTCAAATTATTTGAATTTGACTGTTTGCATTTGATTAGTTAGAGTGGTCCATCCAAACTATTTAGAAAAAAATATTTCCAATATTGCTTTGTTAGTCTCTCTAAAATATATGGACATATCTTAGGCCTTTACTAATTTCTTAAAGCTATAAGAAATTTATATGCACGCTACTAACTAGAGTACATTATCTCACAACGGACAATGTTAAGTAATGAAAGAAATAAGTGGCGAAAAAAAGTAATGAAAAAATACATCTGTTAATCTTCTTTTTTCTGAAGCTATTAGTTAAAGGAATTAATAAAAGAATTAATTTTGACATATTTATGGTAGTTTACACGTGTAATGTGATGAGTAAATTTCTTATCAAATGAATCACAGTTCAAGATTTTAGGGATAAAACAAATTGGAAAAAAATAAGACTTTTTAAAATAATAAATTAATTTATTAAAATTATGATATTTTAATTTAATTTTTATTTTTTTAAGTTTTTTATACAAAAATATCTATTGAATTATTATAATTAATTTTATTTAATATATAATTTTTATTAAATAATAAAATTATTTAATTTAATTTTAATTTTGATATTTTTTTATTAATTTAAGTCTTAAAAAAATCTTTTAAGCTGAAACAACTAATGTGATCATTGTTAATATATATTATTCTAAATGTAATATATGCATTTACAAAAGAATATATTTTTTAATGTCATATATGTATTTACAAAAGAATATATTTTTTTCTTGTAAGTATAGATATCAATTGGTTTATATTTTTCAATCTTATAATTTTTTTAAAATATTTAATTTTACAAATAAATCTAAACTATCACCCACACAAGATTTCAAAGAAAGAGTTATACTAAGTTTAGACTATGATAACCACATAAAGTATAAAATGTTTTAGGATTAATATCAAAAAATATTTTTTACACACCTTTATGTTTTTCTTTCATATTATATCCTTTATGATATTCTTGTTCTCTAAAGTTATTAATATAAGTCTAACAATTTTTAGTTCATCTATAATAACATTAAAGAGACATTTTTCACTTATATTATCAATTTTTAAAAAATTTTAAAAATAATCTTTAACTTGTATTAGAAGTAATAAAATATCTACACACAGTAATACAAAAAGACATTTGTTATTGATGACTTACATTGGGAGTACACTACAGTCACAGTTTAAGTGTGATTGAATAATATTTAGGATCTATCCTTTTTTCATAATTTTGGCTTGATTTCACCTATTAACAAATTTATCAACTCATTTTTGTATATTATTTCTAAGATAATGATTATGAATTTCATTTCATTATTTTTTATTGGATGTACGTGTTCTTGTATAATTAATTTCTATCAAACTTAGTAAGTTTTCATTACTTTTTTGATAAATCTTTTCATTTTTTTTTACATAAGGCTAAATTACTTTTACCAAGAGTTTTAATAATAACAATAATTGTTAACAACACTTTTCTCTAGTGTTGTGTTATTTGTCTCTATTTATTTGTTACATGTTTATCTATTAGTTTATTTTTTGACAATCTCATTTCCAAATCAATCTATTTATTCATGTTAGTAACGTGCTCTCATAAGTTATTTCATGGTTCTTTAACTTTGTATTAAGATTTCTTTAATATCTACTAACTTTGTCAACTAATTTACTGTGTAATAAACAATATTAAACAATTTGTAATAAAAAAATACTCTATCTAATTTTTTAGAATAAATTAGTTATCTTCTTCTATGTTTCTCTTCATTAGGCAATTTTTTTGAATGTTTTGCAAAAAAGTGTCTAGAGTATTTATTTTTTAAAAAATCTATATCAATTACTTTAATAGGCTTTTTTCTACTATTAAGTCTCTCAATCTCGTATTTATATTCTCCCATTAACTTAGATTATATATATTTTTAATAGTAAAATCATATTCTTTTGTAATTTCCTGTATAAGTTTGAGAATCAAAATTATTATATCCATTAACTATTGTTGTTTTCACATACATCTATATTGTTATCTTGTTTATACATCTATATTGTTATCTTGTTTATTCAAAGAGTAGTCACCTATATTTTCTATATCATTTAATCAAAGAGTAACCTCAAATCTCCTTTTGTATGTTTATGATCATGCCCTTTGGTAAGTGTTTGAATTTAATTTATAGATTCTAAAATTTTAATGTTCTTTCTTGAATCGGCACAAAATATTTTAAAATTAATTAGATAAAAATAAAATAATTTTGGGATTAATTCAAATCATGCCATTAAGGATTATGATAGAATCCTTTAAGTTGTAGAAATTTAATAATATATATTTATATAGTCATATGAAAAACTTGTTAATTTGTTATGTTAATAAACTCGAGATTATTACATTTTTAGGTTTCAAACTTTTAAATTAATAATTTTTAATAGAAAAGATAACATGATAATTTGATAACGAGACATGTAATAAGCAATGAACCATTGACAAGAAAGAAATGGTTTGAATAACAGTACAACCAGTTCTGATTTCTTTTTATTTTTACCTAATATTTATGTATTTAAAATGAGCAAAAGCCAACACAAACCTTAATTTTTTAATTTATCCCTCCAAGCCTCCAAATAGAAAAACACGCATAATGTATAGTAAAAATATATAATGATAAAATAAATTTAAAATTGAATAATAAGTTATTCAAATTGAAGTTGTAATATAAGAAAACTAGTAAAAGAGTAAAATAAAGAAAAAAGATAGAAATATATATTAGTTTAATGAAATAATAGAATGAAATAAAAAATTAAAAACTTTTAACCTTCAAAATATAAGAAAACTAGTAAAAGAGTAAAATAAAGGAAAGAGATAGAAATATATATTAGTTTAATGAAATAATAGAATGAAATAAAAAATTAAAAAATTTTAACCTTCAAAATTCTTGGACTATTTAATTTTTTTAAACAATAAAATTATTATTAATTTAGTGTTTGTTAGAAAAAAATTCAAAACTATTATTTATTAAAAAAATATTTATAATATACTAATATAAATTTAACAATTAATTAAAATATTTGAGATTTTTAATTAAAAATTATTTTTAAGACCTAAAATCATTACTTTACTTATTAGACGAAATCAACTCCATTTATAATTGGTGTGCCTGTACATGCAACTATTTATTGTATATTTATATTTTTAAAATCTTCATAATCTTCTTTTGTATATTTATAAATTTAGATTTTCACGTTTTTGATTTATATATTTAAAATGATAATATGAGTACTTTACTACATTCTAATATATGTTTTGAGATATGTCATACAGTTTCAGCCAGTTTGTTCAATAAATACAAAATATTCACACCTTTTAGCACCTCCCACAATAATTCCATGTACAATACCTATTCCATAAGAAGTGTAGATTTTGGTTATCATATTTATGAGTTTACAATTCAAAAAAAAAATCAATTAAAAAGTATTTTTTTTAAATTATAAATTATCTTAAATATTGATGTCATGACAATTCATAACTGGACGTTAATTAAAATTGAATTGTAAGTTAAAATCATTAATAGCTATTCTTTTGATTTCTTCTTGTATTTAATTTATTTGAATATATTTAATACTATTTTTATCAAAGGACACATTAGCCAATCAAATTAAGGAGATTAACCAATGAATGCTGGTAGGAATTTTAAATTGTACTGACAAACATTTCCCTTATTTGATTAGTAGACGTATTTTATTTTTTATTTTTTAACTATTACAGTGTTTTACTACGCATTATTAAAGAAAGATTACCGATTAATTAAAGTTAACTCTGGACTTAATAGTAGCAAAACTCACTTTTGTTTCAGGACAAACCTCTATGTTAGTTAATCATAATTAACAATAATTAACAGTACAAAGGACACTTTAAACAACTATTGATCTTCCTTTCTCTCTTTTCAGTTAAAATTAGTTAGGTGCTACTAATAGTAAATATAGCTGGAATAGTTCTACATCTTAACTACCGGGCTTTAAAACACTGCCCAAAATTAGGGTTTTAATCTAATATAACTTACCCAATTTTTCTTTTCCAATTGTTTTTCATTGTTTCTAATAAAAAAAAAAGGTTAAAATGACAACTATTCATTCCTAAATAGTTAGTAGCTAAAAAGAAAGGAGTTCATGAATAAATAAATAAAGTTAAATTGTTCATTTGATGCATATATTTAAATAAATTTTTCTTTTAATTCGTACATTTTAACTTTTCAATTATACTCATCAAAAAGTAACATTTATTCCATTAAATGATTAAATAAACCGCAAATAAATAAATATTTTACGGTGAAGATGAAAAACTAATTCAAACAAGAAACTTAATAATATATTTGATTTGGGGAAAATAGTAAGAAAAAAATGAAAAAAAGTGAATTCTTTTTTCATAAGTTTAAATTAGTTTCTTTAAAAATTAATTTATAAAAGTTATTTCATCATTTCACCAACCAAACTACAGGAGTAAATGGAAATTATTGAATCAAAAGAAATGAAATAAAAACAATTTCCAAAAGTAAGCACAAGCTGTTCAGTGTCCATCTCCATCCATCCTTCAAAGCATTATTTTACAGTAACTCTTCTTTATTGGTGCAACTACGATATTTTTAAACTTAGGTAAATAAAACCCTTTGGTGTGTTACTGTATTCAGTAGAAAAAAGGGTGCACTAAAGTGAATAATTTTATGATCGCTAACACGTGTCTCGATTATTTTTCTGACGAATACATCAATATTCCTTTTTTTTTTTATGATGTTCCTATAATAAAATGTAAAAACAAATTTTTGGGAGCCAATATATTATTATTATTATTATTATTTTATTTTAACTATATGCATCAAATTATTATAGATACATTCAACAGATATAAAGCTATTTCTTTCACCTTAGGCAACCCTTAATTTCGCAACTAATTTTGCACTCTTCTTTTTTCCTCGGTTTCCCGCAAAACATACCAAACCTTCTTTGTGCTGTTGCCTGCAGCTTTGCCTTTTCTTTTTCGTTAATTGAAGGCACTTTAATGGCAGTCAAATTCACTTTGTTCTTTTTTGAATAAAGGGCTTTCCTCATCATAAGCATGCCTCACATTTTCTGGGTTCCTGAGCCAGTGCCCTCACACATTAAGCATCCGAAAACAAACCAATAATAATGTAACCTTAGTGTCACTGTGTCTGAAAATTTATTTTAATATAATGGACACAATATATTCACTCAACACATTCAACGGAGGAAAACATCAATTTAGAGGTTCATGAGGACAAGCCCAATCTTGGAAGGGCAAGTAATCATGCATCCACAATCATGGAGCTTTTGTTTTTATTTATTTTGCAACACTTAAACCTTAAGCAAGCAAGCACTGTCAGCAAGTACTTAGAAGATTTTTCAAGAGCCTTTTCTTTACGACCTAATCGATAATGCCGCCTTAGATAATGACCATTCTGTCGTCCACTCACTATTGCTTTCAAGTACTTGCCTCCACCTTTTACTCTCACAAACGTGTCCATTCTTCACCCATGTACCAAAGATTTTTGTTCCAGATTTGTCATTAGACCAAACTTAGTAGCTAACTAACTTTTTACCTGGGTTCTAGGTAGTTACTAACTAACAGTCAACAATTTTTGTTATTATTCTCTCAAAATTAAATTCTTGGTTTTATGTCAAGTAAAATTACTTTCTTTTTTCTGTATTTGCAATGATCCATTGTTCATAACTTTACCTTTGATCACTTAAGCTCATTTCTCTGTTATCAAGAATAGCCAGTATTAAAAAAAAAAGTGAATTGACCAAAAGAACAAAAAAATTGCAGAGGAGTCACTAGTGAGTACAAGTAAGGAAAATAATTTAATTAGGTGCAACAAGAAATGTTTTTACCTTTTCTTTTTCTATAACGTGTAAGGAAATCTCCCAAAGCATACATCACCACCATCATCACGCCTATAAGCAGATTGATTGGACTATGGGACACAATATAACTAAGAGGTCAACTTGACAAACTACCCAAGAAATAATGAAGAAATAGTCCAAATTGTGCTACCTGACCATGTCAGTGTGTTCACACAGTGCTGTATCAGCCACATAATTACAGATAAAACAGTACAAAAATTCTGTAATCTTTGTGCTTCTAACAGAGAATAATCATCAATAAATCCAACTGCCAAACAGGTATATATAAACAACCAGAATTGTCTGAGTCCAGAGAAGAAAAAAAAGATGCAGTCCCTTGGTCAAAAGGAGGCCTCCCCAGCATGCCCTCAAGGTTGTTGCCCTACTCTATTGTTCAATCCTCCACCACCAGAATCTCAGAACACAACAACCAAACCCAGAAACAGTTCTGCAGAGTGTCGCCACAGCTTTGTAGCCACCACGGCATCCTATATCTTCCCAAACACCAAATTCACCAACCATGAGTCCCTTCCTTCTCTTCACGAATCATTCAGTGAGTTCAAGAAAGTGTATCCTCAATCCTCCGAAACTGACCAAGTGGACCATTTGAGAGCTAAAGAATATTACCATCTCTCTTTCTCCAACCAATCATGCCTTGACTATATTGGTATTGGCCTCTTCTCCTATTACCAACGCCTACACCACCATGACACCTCAAAAACTCAACTTGCCTCTTCTTCAACACCTCAATCGCCACCCCAATATTCGGATATTCCCTTCTTTAGCATATCCTACAAGACTGGTAATTTGAAAACACTTTTGCTTCATGGGGGACAGGAGTCAGAGTTTGAGTCTGCCATGAAGAGAAGAATAATGAAGTTTCTCAACATTTCTGATAATGACTACTTCATGGTTTTCACAGCAAACAGAACTTCAGCTTTCAAACTTGTGGCAGACTCGTATCCTTTCCAATCTTGCAAGAAGCTTCTGACAGTTTATGACTATGAGAGTGAGGCAGTGGAAGCAATGATTAGTTGCTCGGAGAAGAGAGGAGCCAAGGCCATGTCAGCAGAGTTCTCATGGTCAAGGCTGAGAATTCAGTCAACAAAACTGAGGAAGATGATTGTTAGCAAGAGGAAAAAGAAGAAGAAGAGGGGTCTCTTTGTGTTTCCACTTCACTCCAGGGTAACAGGCGCAAGATATCCTTACCTGTGGATGAGCATAGCACAGGAGAATGGATGGCATGTGTTGATTGATGCTTGTGCATTGGGACCTAAAGACATGGATAGCTTTGGCCTCTCTCTCTTTCAACCTGACTTTCTTATCTGTTCATTCTACAAGGTCTTCGGAGAAAATCCATCAGGGCTTGGATGCCTTTTTGTCAAGAAATCTGCTATCAACATTCTTGAATCCTCCTCTTGTGCAGGAACTGTGAACCTCGTGCCAGATAGGTTTCTCCATCAGTTATCAGAAGATAAAGGTTCTTTTGGGAACTGCAAACAAAATTTATTATCTAGCTTGCAAGACCAAGAATTGTCTTCCTTGAATTCTTTCTCTGGTCGGATACAAACTTCAGAAGCTTTAAAAGTTGAAGCAGAATCATCTGAGCTTCAGATTATGGTGGCACCAGCAGAGCCAAAAGAAGGTTCTGGAAGTGTGGAAGCAAAAGAACTGGTTGAGAGCCTTCAAAATAAGAAAGCAGGAGATGGTGAGAACGGGGGATTTAACATTGAGTGCAGATGTTTGGATCAAGTGGACTCTTTGGGATTGATACTGATCACCAATAGAACAAGGTACCTCATAAATTGGCTAGTGAACTCCATGATGAAGCTGAAGCACCCTAATGCAGCAGGGGAACCCCTAGTCAAGATTTATGGCCCAAAGGTAAAGTTTGATAGGGGACCTGCTTTGGCATTCAATGTGTTTGATTGGAAAGGTGAGAAGGTTGAGCCCGTACTTGTGCAGAAACTTGCTGATAGGAACAATATATCTCTCAGTTATGGGTTTCTGCATCATATTTGGTTTGCAGATAAGTATTCAGAAGACAAAGGAAAAGTTCTACAGACCAAAGAAGGAAGAGGCCAGGGCCAAACCACCAACAAGAAGAAAGATAGGGATAAGCTAGGAGTAACAGTAGTTACTGCTGCATTAAGCTTCCTGGCTAATTTTGAAGATGTATATAAACTATGGACTTTTGTTGCCAGGTTCCTTGATGCTGATTTTGTGGAGAAGGAGAGATGGAGATACACAGCTCTCAATCAGAAAACAATTGACGTTTGATACAATAATATCCATTCATTCTTCTGGTTTGTGAAACACAAAAGGCTCCAGAGTTTGAATTCTGATGAGGATTTGAATTTTAGAAAATAGTTAACTTGTTCACTTATTTTGTTGATGAGTCTATAAGTCATAGACAATTCACCTCTCAAATATATTTCACTTTTATTTGTTTCCTGAATTTTGTCCTCAGATGTACCTCTACGTTAGCAAGAGAAAAAGAAATAAGATAATTCGTTGAATCAATCAATATGATATTTATACATAAGAGAGAATTATTTATAACAGTAATATACTAAGAAACTGAACAGTAAAAAGAAGAAAAATAACTAATAAGATATAATATTTAAGAAACAAAATTACTAATAATATATAAAATTTATAATATCTAATTACATTTGATTCTAACATTTTTCTAAGGTTGCATAATAGATATTTATGATTAGAAACTTGTTGATGAAATGATTAAAGGTATTAGTAAGAAGAGCTTTTGTGAATATGAGCTATTTATACTCAATTCTAATATAAATAAGGGTGAAGAATTGTTTTCGAATAAGGTCAAAAATAAAATGATAATCAATATATTTATGTTTGGATTATTCATGGTCGAATGAGTTAGAAGTAAGGTGCATAACAAATTTATCATTAATAATTATATTAATTGAAACTTTAAAATGTTTGAGTAAGTGTTGCAGTCAAACTACTCTCCTGATCAAGAATGATAAGGTACAATATTATGATTTTTGCCAAAGATTTAGACATGGTACCTTGTTTAACAAACTTCTCGAAAATCAAAGAATCATCAAGAAAAGTACAAAATCCAATGGTTGATTTCCTTATCCCAATCTGCATCAGTATATGCTAAAAGATTATATTTGTTTATGGTTAAGAAAAAGATACATTGACCTAGAGTGGACTTGGAGTAATGTAGTAAATGGTGGATTGCAATTAAATGCGTGATCAATGAATTCTTGATATAATGGCTTAGCTTGTGAACTGCATTGCAAAGTTAATGGTTGACGTGGAAATAGTCTAGTACACGAGTCTTCAAATTAATTCTTTTATATACAGAGGAATCCTTGTAGGGTCACCATCATTGAAACTAAGTTTTAAATTGTGATTCATAGGTAATATAATTGGTTTGTTACCTAAGAAACCAATATTATTAAGTAAAGATAAAGTATATTTTCTCTTACTTAAAGAGAGACCTTGGTTGGATCTGACAATTTCCAATTCTAAAAAGTATTGAAGATGAACAAGGATCTTTAGTTTCAATAAGGAACTAAATATTAGTTGTATGCTGTTAATATAAGCACAATTAGGACCTGTTGGGATGATGTCATCCACATAAGTGAATATAAAATAATCATTTTTAAACCATATAAAACCCCATTTTGGAGTAATGTTGAACAAAATTTGCAAATCTGTTATTTAACTTGCAAATTAATCCTTTTGTTGTTGTTTTGTAATCATGGAAAATATCCATACTCACCATTTAAGAATGCATTTGTGTTGATACCTAATTTATAGGTTTTAATTTCGTGCAGTAACAACAATAGCTAACAAAACCACCATTATAAAGGTAAGTTTGTCCACTGGTGAAAATGTATCTAAGAAATCAATTTTAACGTATCTATTATACTACTAATAGAGTTTTCTATATGTCAACTGAACCATCAGTATTATATTTAAATTTGAAAACAACCTTCAGATAAAGAAACTAAAGGCTAAGTATCATTATCTTCCAAACACATCCCTTAAAGTAACAATTAGAGACACAAAGGAAAAAAATTAGAATTATTTTGTGAGAAAACTGAAGCCGACAACACCTATATATTTTATTCTAATACACATTGCCTCCACAACTATTCACCGAAGAAATTGAATATACTATCTAATTCAACGAGAAAGTAATCGGAATACCCCTTCTAATCACTCCCAAAACTAACAGAAGTGTTCTTCCAGCACTATTCTATTTAGTAAATGTTCTTTAGTATATGTTTACTTAACAAAATCAACCTACAAAGCATCCTGGCCCCTCTTGAATATAACTTAGTGCTAGTTTGGAAGTCCAAAAATGCGTGTTTCTTAAAAAGTATATGGTCAAATTGGAATAATTACTAAAATCTATCACTATTTGTTTCGGAATGTTTAGGCATCACGCTAGTAAACGATAGTTAAATATAAAAATGAAACATAAAGCCAGAAATTGTTTTGTCACTTCAAAACCGTGAAAGAACAAAATCTGAATAGTATTCTAAAATACCAATAAGGCATTAAGTTTGACTTTGATATCTTTTTCTTTTTTTGTTGAACGGGAATTTGATGTTCAAGCGCTTGACATTGTTTCAATTCTTGGTTTCTTATACCCATTATTCAAACACGGCCTCAATGGAATGAGGCCGACCAAGAAGCTTATTCAAACAAGTCATATCTCTCCACTAAGAAGTTCACATCATTAATGTATTTTAATTTCTTCTCACGTTCACATGCGAGGAGGCTATTAGTTCTTGTTTCCTTTCAGTAGTAGTCATAATAAACAAATTCAGAATATACGTGTAATTGTATTTTTCTTTTCTAAACCTTTTCGATGAAAGCGATACATTACGGAATAGACAATTTCTGAAACCCCCTCTTAACTAACTTTGCAAGTACTTGGTCAAACAACTACTTTAATTTACACAAGTCGTGTAAATTACGTTTATTTTCAAGAATTTCTCTTTTTTTTTAATTTGAATCAGATTTGGAAGAAAATAAATAAATCAGCAAGCTCATGCTCCAGGAAGACTCCTAAAACTAATGGTGAAGTTCTTTTATTATTATGACCACGTGCCATTGCATGAGTTGACGCATTCCGTATCTGAACTTATTCAGGTGGCTTCTATTTCTATGTTTTTGTCTCATGTCAGAGCTTGTGACATAGTAAATACTCTCGTCAAAATTCAGCTGGCCATTGACCAATTGCTCACAGTCATAAACATGAAACGTTGTCACTGTGCCGTAGGTGCAAGATGAAATTTCCCTTTGGCCCCTGAAAGAGGGTACCTATGAATCTACCCTGCTCCTGAACTGCTTCTCAACGCATAAGCTTAAGTTTAATCTGGCAAAGAGAGACCCCGAATTTTTTCCATAAATTCAGTGGTCATATGTAACTATTGTGAACTTCCATGTCAAGTCCCAATCTGGTCATGGAGGGAACATAATAAGACAGTCTAAAATGATTTGGGGA
>Ga0099825_1008889_pt1 | contig 11673 bp, 4 predicted proteins | sample SiratroredBW_FD_76838 | JGI IMG/M metagenome (GOLD analysis project Ga0099825, IMG submission 76838) | Root nodule microbial communities of legume samples collected from California, USA - Siratro red BW | ecosystem: Host-associated > Plants > Roots > Nodule | place: USA: California | collected...
ATATATATATATATATATATATATATATATATATATATATATATATATATACATATATATATATATGTATATATATATATATATATGTATATTTTAAAATGAATTTAGGTTTTACAGATTGAAAATCCAAATAATTGGATTAATTTTTAAATTCAAATTCAAAATTTATAAGTAAAACAGGTCGAATGTATATAAATCGATTTAATAATAATTTTAAAATTGGTTTTAATTTTAAAATATATATTTTTAACAAAAAAATTATATTAAAAATATGTTAGAACCTTATTAAGAGTAAAAAAAGGCAAAATATTGTACACTTACTAAAGAGTAATCAAAATAAAAAATAAAGATATGGTTATTTTATTTTTTATTCTCATTAATTCATAGAAATATAACACTTGACATTATGTCAAGAGTTACGGAGAACACATTATATATATATATATATAAATTAATAAAACTTAGTGCACTGGTTGCTTTTGAACCATGGTGGTACATTGTGACGACAGTTTTGTCATGCAAGATACAAAATGGAGAGGACCACATTCCAACCTTCTGCATTCTTTTATCCTATTTTTTTTTTTTTAAGAATATTTTACTCTCTAATAAAGCTTTTTATATTAATTTTTAAATAATTTAAATTTTAAAAATACAAATCATAAATCATATTTGTTTAAAAGTTAAATCATGTATCGTTTTAAATTAGTATTATATTAAAAAGTTACAGGAACGAAAAGTATCGAAAATTTTGTAAGAGAAATAAGTTGGTTATAAAATAAGTTGAATGCTTATTTTCACTTTTTTTTTCTTGTGAAAGTAAGGTCTTTTTATGACTATGAAAATTTGTAGATTTCTTAACTATGATATTGGTATGGAATGTTGGTTAATTGTCTTCTTAACTAACTTTTGTATTAAAGAAACTATGTTTAGCATTATTATGATTAATAATGATTTTGTTGAAAAATTATAATATATGATTAATTTCTAATAACTTTTCTTTCTTGGTTTCCTTAGTTTCGTGAAACCCTTTTGTTCGTTTAAAAAATGCTCTTTTTTTTCATTTAAGTAAAACTATTTTGTTTAAGATTATTTAAAAAATAAATAAATAAAAACTAATGATCATAAACGATTAAATAACGACTTATAGAAGTAATCTAATTTTCAAAATTGATCCAAGCATACCCTAACTAATATTTAAAAGAAAGAGTTGAAAATTTAAAAGATTAGATGAAAGAGTTGGAAGCTTAATTGAATGAAATATTTTTATTTTCAAGTACTAATATCAGTACTTTAAAGTTTAGTTTAGAATAGGACTAATCATGAAAACTAATCACATGACTCTAAAATCAACCAATATAATTTCATATCAATTGATCGTGTTTGTTAATTAGATAAGTGTGTTAAATTAGTTCATAATTCTCATAATGATATAAAAAAATTCATGTCCGTAGCTTAATATTATAGTTCTTTTAAGCAATTTTGAGTTTTTTAGGTATAGTTTATTAACATGCTTTTGAAATGTCATAATAAAGTTGTATGACATTTTTCAATACATTATTGATAAATCACGAATATTAACTATAGAAAAAAATATCTATATATCAATTTATTATTTATAATCCACAATATATCTATATTATTTATCTATTTATATATAATTTTTGTAATATAATATGTAATCATTTTTTTATGAAAGGTTCCACATTCGTTTTCTTAGTCTGATATACTAATTAAACATTAATTACACTACTTAATTTATTACATTTTTTCGTATTTTAACTCCATTTTATATCAATAATATCAAAATACATAAAAATATAACTAATTAAGTGTATTAATATAAAACTATCAATTTGATTCTTTTATCAAATATCATTTATATATATACACAAAATAATAATAATAATAATAATAATAATAATAATAATAATAATTTTTATGAAAGGCGATATAAATAATAAGAGTGATTTATGATACAAAATTTTCTTATATACAGAAAAAACTATTCACTAAACAAAATTTAAGTATATGTTCGTATTCTCATTCCATCGGTTAAAATGATAAAAAAGTGTTCAATATAAATAAAATTTATATAATAATTTTACAAACTAATTTCATGTTTCACCAATTAATTTCAAACAATTTAATAGATTATAAAAGTGAAAATAGAATTTATTCAAATATAGTGTGATTTTTTATGCTTACCATTTTGTTTCCAAAACCTGATTCACAATAAAGTAAATAATTACATTAATACAAAAAGATATATCTAAAGAAACATCTTCTAATATTATTATAATTCAAAAACATTTTAAATCAATATATCTATGAACCCAATGATCTCACTTTATTTATTTTCTTTCCATTCACTGCTTTCCCTCCATTTTTTCTTCATAAACTACCTTATCCTAAATGGTATCTCCTCATAAAAAAATTTACAGTAAAACTTTTGGCCACATTAGGGAAGTAAGGGAAAGAACATAAAGAAATGAAAGCAAAAGTAATATTTTCACATAACCAAACTCAATTGCCTCATGGAAACACCACTCTGCCACCATTGTTGCCTTTAGTCACCTCACTCACTGAAAGCAGATTCTCTCAGGGAAAGAGAGAACCCTCCAAGGCATCTTCTAGATATGGAAGGCCACATAATATAGAACTGTTATTTTTTTTTATTATTTATTTATTTATTTATATATTTTGCATGTTCTCTGCAAAATTGCCCTCCCTTCAAAAGTATAATGATAAACACCTTTCCATTAAGGAATTCTAGTAAGCACCTTTTGTCTGGAAGAAGCCACCTCCTAGGAGTGTGGGATTCAGATATCATTGTTATTATTATTATTATCAACAAAGATATGCTATAAAGTTTTACACATTTGGCAGTTTTTTATTGTCTCAAAGTTGTGTTTTTTTGTCACCCAAAAAAATCTTTAAAATTGTGTTTCTTAGTGGAGTTGGCACAAAATACAGATTCCTTACACCTTCTTATATCTATGTAACAAAAGCAGTGAAAATCTTAAAACCCTAACAAAAGTAATCTGATTATGCATGGTTTAATTTAGAAGTCATCTTCCTTTGAGTTATTTTTACCACAATATGAACCAATAATTTATATTCTTCTTTTCTCTTAGCTACCCAAATGAAATAGATCCTCCATGGTTTCATTGATCAAGAATTTTTAATGAACCTTTTACCAAAAAAAAAATAATGAAACTAATGAATGAAATAGCATGTTTTGTTCACCTTTAAATATTGAAAGCAATCACCAATTAAAAGATGCAATTATAGTTTCATTACATATCTTTTCACATATAAAAAGGGCATAATTTCTGTAGTGATTAGAACTTTTGATCAAACCCATATGCTCCAAACACTATGCAAATAAAACTAAAGGTAGCTAATCAAACCCCCCAAAACGCCATGTGAGCATCCAAGGCAAATAGCATTGCAAAAGTAACAAAAAGAAAGCCAAAAAGTTTGTGTGAGGTTGAAAATGGTGGAGAAGAGATCGTGGCTTATTACATGGGTGTGCGTGTATTTAAAAAGTTGCATTTTTTTGTCACCAAACTAGCTTTTACCCACCTTTTCTACATGTTTGCCAACCTTATATATCCTTCAATTTTATTTTATTTTATTTATTTATTCTAAATTTTGTGTCAATATTTGTTTTTAGTCTCTCTCTACCTATCTTTTCTTTCTCTCTTTTTTCCTAGTCAGCTTAGAAACAACGCATTCTTAGCAACCCACACATTTTGTTTTATCCTATAGCACACACATATACACACACAAAAAGCAAACATTGATATTAATATGAAACATCACATAGGGTAGGTCCTCCAATAATAATAATAATAATAAAACTATGTGCAATTGTTTCTTCCTCTAGTTATGCACAAGTCTCTTTCTAAGATACATACATAATGGGTGGAACTTTGGCTCCACATATATAGAGCTAACCTCCAATTTAGGGTTTCCTTTCTTTTTCTTCATCCAATCTTCTTCTCTCATCATCCATGCCATCCTTTTTGTTATTTTCTTTTCTAATGTGGAAAACTAATCTTCCTAGCTAGGTCAACCCACCATCCATTTCCATTGTCTCTTTCTTTCACATTTTTCATTTTTTATGTATTTTCATCCATTCTTGTCTATCAAGAAAGATTATAGACTTGTTTTAGAATAACTACTTTATGAATATTTGTAAAAATAAAAAATAAAAAAATAAAGTATACTAATTAAATCAACATGTACACAAATTAAAAACAATAAAATATGTATACAAGATAATTTATACCAAAATAACTTACAGAAAGATTATTTTATTTTTTACATATTTTGATGAATAAATCTATCCAAACATATTTGTATAATTTGGGAAGAAGTGTCGTGGATGGTCATTGACCTCATAATTAAGAAATATTGTTTTGTAAAAGCTTGTAAATATTTTCTTAATAAATTATGCATGTCGTGAAAAATGCATTTTGAAAAAGTCGCCTTCCAAAAAAAAAAAAAAAAAAAACCGATAAAAGACGAGAGGATATTATACTATAATAGTAGTTATAGTGAATTTGGTTTAAAAAGCACTTTAGAGAATCTGATTTTTCATGTCCCGTCATATTTTCAGATTTCTTTTAGGGATATTAAAAGATCACATTTTTTTTTGTATTGAGTTTTAGTTTTTTTTATGCAATTTAATTAAAAAGCAACGATTTTAATATACAAATTATAAATAAATAAAATATATTTTTACCAAAATGGCCATGATAACTTTATTTACTTTTATAACCGTTATCCCAAAAATAATATCAACAATCACTTTTAATTGGTTGTCAATATAAAATTGCACTAATTATGTTTAGTCATCATATTTTTGGAAATTATATCATAAAAACAGGCTTGTTTATATTTTTATTAAAGTATTTTGAGGTTTTAACTATTACGTTTTTATACCATGACGAACTTGTACATGCATAAAAGAAATAGCAAATATATAAAACGTTGCCTTCAATTATCTGACTACATGAAACATCTATTATGAGAACCTCCTAAATAGTGAGTATTAGTGAGAACATGAAGTAATGAAAAGACATGGTGATATTTATTATATGAATAATTTTTTAATAAATGCTTATATAATAATATACATGCTATATTCTCTTGGTTGGTGAAAGTGTTTTTTATGTTTAAATCATGAAGTGGATCATGGCATTATTTTAGGTCAAGTGGTGACAATGTTGAATCTATCCATGCAGAGACACTGAAAGATAATGGCAAGAGAACAGATTGCACTGTGTATTATTGACACTTTCTGATAATTTTTTTTAAATAAAAAACAATTTAACAAAATAAAAAAACGAAACCAATACTTCCAAAGAAAAAAAAAACACATCCCAAGAAACTATATATGCAATTCCACTTTGAGCCAAAATTTGTGTGTGTTTGAGGCAATTATTGATGATAAATTATGTGCAGTGGTTTCTGTTCTTTCGGTTATATGATACAAGATGAGTTTGTTGCTTATATATAATCCAAACAAACCAAATTGACAACTCCATTGAGGCTGACCCATATGTCTTTTGGGGTGATATTTTAAGGGCATTGTCCTATTGGATCTTTCTCTGTATCTCACAAGCTTCAATATCAATATTATTGTTAGGGTATGGCACATGATGTGATTATGTAACTAAGTTTTAGGTCAAATCTCATGCTCAAGAGAATTGGCATAATAAGCATCACATTTTCAATGAGTTTAGTTAAGATGTTTACATAATATAATAGGAAAATTTGATTATCATTACAACTTTATGGAAAGTTCTAATTATTAGTTGATCTTTTTTTTGGGTAGTGATAGACCTAATTTGAAGTGTCGTCCAAATTGGAGATTTATTATCATAACCACCAAATTATGATAGGAGGAATAAAAAAAGAAATACATAATTTCCATTTTCTTTCTAGATTTCATCCTTGCGTAGTTTTTCATTCCTATGTAAAGGTAAATGCAGTTTAAAAGTTATTTGAATAAGTTGTTATTTTTGCTTCTTTTCAATTCTTAATTTATAGTTTTAGTTTTTTTTCTACCATTTTGTTCTCATACTTTAGAAAATATGTAATTTTAGTCTTTTTAGAATTTAAGTTATTGACCTATACATATAAGATTTAATCATTAAGGTTTATGATCTTAACTTCTTCAAACCTTTAAATGACTCAACATTTTTGTTCACTTTTGTTTTTTATACAAATCTCGACATGACTAGCGTCATTTTTTTTTTTTTTTTTTTTTTTTTTTTTTATTTTCTTCTTTTTTTTTTTTTTTTTTTTTTTTTTTTTGTATATTAGATGTTTAATTTTTTTTAAATTATCGTTATTTGCATTTATAAGGAGTCATTTTGGATTTTGGATCCCATCTAGCAATGATTTTTATTGAATATATGATTAAGATTAATATGATTTTTTTAATCCCAAATATTAACCTCGGATATTTCATCTTCTAAAATTAGATTGTTTATGTAATTTCTAATGCTTACTTCATTTTGTTTTTATTGTTGTATTAGCTAATTGTAATCCAACTTATCTAACATTTGAAGCTGAAGTGGTCAGCTAAGAGTTTTTACAACTACAAATTAAATTAATTAAGACGATAGCAAGCATGGTTAAAAGAAATGTTAAAAATCTTCTTCTATTTGGTATACACTTAGTTAGATTTTTATTCGTAGTGCAAAATAAAATTTTAGTAGTTTTTAGTATTTTTTTGAACACTATTCAAATAGTAATTTTTTTTTTTTAAAATTGGTAGTATTCGTTTAGTCCAAATTCTAGATTTTTAGTGTTATTTCTTGTTTATTGCTTTTGTAAAAAGAGTGTTACTAGAAGAGGAGTTGCTATGCTTGCTAATTGTGTTGAAGAGATAGTTAAAGAGACTAGATGATTTTGTGGAAATAAACTTGTTCTAATCAACATCTAGGAATCAATATAATATAAAAAGAAAAGATTACCACATAAAAATTTAATTAAGAACAAGAAATACATATACAAATTTTATTTCTAATATATGATATTATGATCAAATTTTGAAAAATGGATTGATATTAACTCAAGGTGTCTAATTAAAATTACAAATCACCTTGATATCACAAGGTGTATTTGATCATTCAATGAAAACAATAAATGAACCAAAGAAAATTAAATTTTATTTGTTTATGAGAATTTAGATGTAAGAGAAAAATACTACCATTAATTGCACAAATTTTGGAATTGTAATGAAGTTTGATTGTCTTAATTTGTGATATGTTTAACATAACAATCACTATAACAAATAATAATAAATAAGTTATTTAGATACCAATTTTAATTATAAAATAAAATAGTTGTTAATTGTGAAAAAAATAATCATTAAATTAAGTTTTAATTGTTAAATAACTATAAAATAAAAGTAATGATTGAATTTAGTGACTAATTAAGTTAAAATAATTATTATCTAACATTAATTACTAATGTTTTAACTATTTATATTATTAGATTATAAATTAATTTCTAATCAAGTTAGGGACTACTTTTATCATTTTAGAAATCAATAAATTGGTTTTTAAAATTAATTTTTCTGTAATGAATTATATAAAGATGAACTACTTTTCTTTTAAAACATGTATTTTGTAAGTTTGGTAGGTTTTTTTCTTTTTTACAATTATTTTAGGTAATGTTTTTAATTGCTAGCTGTTTTGAGTGATTTGATGAAATATCTTAAACGTTCAAAATGAAATAATTGATTTTCTATTTTAATTGTTATTTAAAGTTAATTCAATTAAATATTAATTTATAGTTTTTAATAAAATTTGTTATTTTTGAATTATTTTAGTTGTTATGATTTCTTTTTTCAAAAAAAATGTATTAACTTTTATAATTATTTGAAATATTTTTTATACATATATAATTATTTTATAATAAAAAAACTAACGACATAATTATTTCAATTATTTTAAAGAAAAAAATTAACCATTTGAAGGATTTTTTTTATCAACAAATTATGTAGTTTATGTAAATATAGATAAGATAACACAGTGTTATCTAGTTTGTTGTTCAGGATACATAAAATATTTGATTTGATTAAAGTTTGTAATGTTCTTTTCTTATTTTTCTTTCACCGTGTTCACATATTTTATTATGTCTCATCCTATCCTGACTACAAAACATATCCTTTGTTGCTAATTTTTTACATTTTATTTTTACAATATTTTTTACTTTTCTTTATTCCTTGTTTGTTAAAAGGACTTTTTTTTCCTTCTCTTTTATTATATAAAAATATTAATGATGTTAATTAATACTAATGTTGATGTTAATAAACAATAGATTTTTTTTTGTTCTTTCCGGATAATTTTACAGTACCATAATAAAAATATGACATCCACTATAAATTTAATTTGAAATTTCTTGATTATTTTTTGTCACCAATCTCACCAAGACTATTATTCAGTGGATATTAGTCAATTTTTTTCCATTAATATTTGTAGGGATTATTTGTAAGTCGATGATTGTTGAGATTTTTTTATCAACATCATTTGTGTTATTTGGTAGTAGTTTTTATTTAGTGTTAATTGAAATACTCTAAATGAAAAAAAATTAAAATTTAATAAATTTGAATTATTTACTAAAACTAAAATTTAAAAAGTTAAATAATTTGAAATAAAAAATGATTCTAATTTAATATATCTAAAATTTTTAAAAATTATAAAATTGTTTATCCACTAGGTAAAGGAAAGTTTTGATGTTGGGAAATATTACATCATGTTTTACCTAGGTTGGACTCTTAATTTAAGAGCTTGATACTTCTAGGTTGAAGTGGTTTAGATTTTATATATATATATATATATATATTCTATTTAATTTGTGTATGAAATGGTAGTTATTGAAGACATACCTGAATGTGTAGTTGACATATCTTTCTTCTTCTATCATCATATCTGAGTTCAATAAATGTTCAACCAATGATTCTTGGACCATGTAAATGAAAGCAGTATCATGCTGTGAGAGTTTTAAATTTCAAAATCTTATGCTCTTAACAATCATTTATTGTCATGAATGGTTATTGGAAAAGTATTTTGGTCTATATTTTCCATCAAAACTAAATATAAATATTGTATTTAGATTTGCAGATAAAAAAGAATAGTAAAAAATTCTACATATATGATTATTATAAAAGCGTAAATTTCTAAAATATAATTTTTCTTCTTATAAATGCAAAAATTTAAATAAAAATGAGACAGAATAATCATTTAACACAATCAATTATATTGAAAACATAATTAATTATGTTACAAAATTAATTATATTTTTATTTTAGTATTAAGTTTTATGTATTTTATTATAATAAAATACATAATTAATAAATATTATTTTAATAAAAATACATATAAAAATAAAATATTAATAATAAATATTTTTATTTTATTTCAAACAACATCACTTTTTGTTGTGCTTTTCTCTTCTTTTTTTTCCTTTACATTCTCATCTAATTCCAACAAAGCCTAATAGTAAGACTAGAAAGGATGAAAAATAAGTATGGAAAAAAAAAATATCAGAATGAACTTTAAACAAATCAGAGAAACTATTGGTGGATATAATAGTACTTGCATATAATAAAAATTGCATATAATAGTACTTGCATACACACCACCCAAACATTAATAACATGTTTGGAAAATGGTTAGACAATAACACAACAAAAAGAACACAAGTTAAAATCAAAGTAGATAGACTATTAATTTGAAAGAAAAATATATTTAACGTAATGGTTAAATGATGAATGCATCAATAAAAAAATTGAATTAATAAATCATTAAAGGAAAATATAACAAGACATTACAAAAATATTAAATGATAATAAAGAAAGTGAATTTGAAATTTTAATTAAAAAACTGGATTTTTTATTTAAAACTGAATATTGTTTAAAAAATTCATTGCCTGTATTTTTTTCATCACTATTTTCTTTTCACTGGACTAAAAATAGCATGAAAAGACATTGACAAAGGACACCAAAAACTAGAAACTAGAAACCAAACATGGTCCTATAGGGTTTCAACACACAAACACAATACCATGGCAAAGCATAATGATGTGTTGCTATGGAATGATGGCAAAAGCACGATAACACACATGATATATATTGCCTCTAATGGTAGGTTGGCTAATTAAACAGTAATTATTCTGGAATGTTATTATGACATTTTCTTAATTTCATTGCAAAATTTAGATAATCAATTTATCTTAATATCTCAAAAGGAATCTCCCAATAACTACTCTTCCCATAAAAATAACATTCTTCCTATTTTCTTACTTGTTAGGGATATTACTTTATTTTAATATGGTGGCAAGTATATTATTAATAATAATCTAATTCTAGCTACATTCACAAGTAGACCTACTAATCACAACCACTAATGACCAAAGGAAAAACAAAGAGGATAGAAACAAAAATAAATAAAAAATTACAAAAAGAAATATAAAATAAAAATTAAATATTTAGTTGATTGATGAAATAAAATTAGGAGAAAAATACTTTAAAAATTATATAATTTGATTGATTTGACAAAAATAAGAAAAAAATATAAATAATATACTGGGTTCCACAAATTTTTAAAATTATCTATTTTTTTTTCTCTTACTTTAGCAAATACATAATTTTTAATTCTCTCACTATTTCCACTCTGACAAGCACATAGTATGACTAGACTCACAATATCATGTACAAGAGAAAAATAGTATATTGATTCAATCTCACCACAATCTTTAACAAATATAATTAAATATAGTTTAATTATCTCAAATAAAAAACAGACTTAACTATTTTTTTAATGTGAAAACATTACCGATTTACTCATTGAAAAATTCATCTTAAATAATGTTCTCGATTTCAAATGGTATTTTCAAATTTATTCTTAGATAAATTATATTAATAGTCATATTTGTAATACATAAAAGATAACATATTTATTAAGAATGTGAAATTATTTAAAAGTGATACATTTATACTTAATTTTATTTATATAAATATTGTACTACAGTTATTTTTCTAAAAGAGGAAATAACTATTCTTTTATGATATTCAATATTTTATCTATATTTAAGGGTAGGGAGAACTTATTTAATTTTAGTTAAACCTATTAATCAAATACTATTAATAAAGTTAGTTAGCCAAGTTCAACCAATTGACCAAATCAAAATATCATATGATAGTGGGATAAGTTAAAATTGCCACCCTGCAATGCAGTGAGCACTAGAAATGTTTAGAATAAGAGAGGTATAGTATGTGGACTATGCATGAATGGAGTATGACCTAATAATAATATTAATAATATGAATAAATAAATAAAATAATAAAAAGAGATGCGTGATGCTCACGCGCTACATTTGAGAATGGGAAAAGGAGTGAAATGAAAGCAACATTACCAAAGGGAGGGAAAATTACTGTGCAGACAACATGGACAACAAAAACTAAAAAAGTTAAAAGAAAAAAAAAGTAGAAACAGTGATAGAGAGAGAAAGATAGCACTCCATCCTAGAAATCACAAGTAACAAAGTGTTTCCCACAGAAAACATAAGCAACAAAGAATCACATTCATGGCTTCCTCCCTTCACTTCAACAACTATTCGGAGCTTAATAAGCCACGGATCCACAAACAA
>Ga0099825_1008890_pt1 | contig 11673 bp, 7 predicted proteins | sample SiratroredBW_FD_76838 | JGI IMG/M metagenome (GOLD analysis project Ga0099825, IMG submission 76838) | Root nodule microbial communities of legume samples collected from California, USA - Siratro red BW | ecosystem: Host-associated > Plants > Roots > Nodule | place: USA: California | collected...
AAAAAAAAAATGGATGTGACAGAAAGCATGCAAAAAATGATTTTTTCCCAACTACTGCATGTTAATAAAAATTTCCCATATGGCACATTGTATTTTTAGTTTCAAGATTTATTGGAATAACAGAATTTGACTTTTAGAAAACTAAATTTTAACCTCCTCTTAATTGATAGGAATAAATAAGAATAAATTGTATTGTACTAGTAAAACATATTAGAATTCCAATTTTTGGAACCAAAGTCTAACTTACATATTAAGCCCTGTCATTGTAGTAAATAAATTAAAGGCACAAAAGATAAAGAAGAGAGGTGAACAACTCAAATACTTTATAAAATTAGTGAATGGGTACATCAATTTTTCATTAGTCTTTCTAATTTTTGTTTCATTATAGAATTATTTAACTCCTATTGAAAGCCTGAGTTCGTTGATTACTTTATAAAGAACTATTCATGTTTTATGTGGACTTATGCATCCATCAAACATTTTCTTTATAATTTTCCATATTCTTTGTAGCTCACTCTTTAATAAATATATTTTTTCTCAGTCTTTTCCACAAATAGCTCCTTTTTCTTTATAATTATATCGAGCTCTAAGTAGCATTTCTTACTTCATTCAGTATTCCTTAACTCTTTTGACTAACTATCATAACTTTGAAAAATTGATCAACACACTCAATAAATCCTTCAATCAAATTTTTTCTCTCAATATTGAACCACCCAATTAATCTCTATCTTTCTTAATTTCTTTTGTCTCCACCACCACCAGAGAGACTTAGTTGAAAATTTTTTACTCTTAGGGAAACTACACCTTTTACTATTTAATATTAACATTGTACAAATAAAATGTTGGGAGGTCAAGTTTGTAAAGAGAATAAAATATTAACAAATAACAAATTATGAAATAACTTTTACTTTTTTAAGATTTATTTTAAATTATAATTTTAAAATAGCTGTCAAGAAAGAATAAAAGTTGGACAAGGTGTTAGGCATTAGCCCACAAGTTTAATTTGAAATTTGTGGTTTTATGTAATGTAGTTGCTCAACGTGAAAATTAAGGCCCAGTTTGAAGTTGGACTTTCTAATTAGCTAGCTCTGTGGGTCAAATGCTAATGCCAAAATTTTAACATAATGATAAAGCTACTCAACATATTTTCCTTCACTAAACTTTTTAAATACATTTTCTATTAATTAAAATTATAAAGAATAACTAAATAAGCTGGAAAAGACTAAATTTTATAACTTTTAATAAATTTTAACCAATCAAAAAGAGAGCATATAAAAAAGCACGTTGCTAACACTTGTTTTCTAAAATTGATTCATGTTTGCACCTAATTTCTTTGTGTAGTTCAATCATATACATAGCTGGAAGTCATGTCTGAGAAAGGTGTACACGGCTTCCCATTTGACCATTCTTACTCTTTACACGTTTTGATTACGAATAGAATTTAAGTAATCTTACAAAATCCTAAGATTTGAATTAATTTATATATTATAATTTGCATTCATTTTTAATGTGAGATCTTCATTACATATTTTCATCTTCAACACATATTCAACGTTCACCTCGATAATATCACGTGTAAAAATAAAGAAAGTCTTATAACAAATAATGATATATTTTTAATGTATTTTATCGATATATTTTCAACTTAAATATAAACATATTAAAATTGAAAATTTAGTCTAAAAAAAATTCACAAACTATTTCTTTTTTATTTGTATATTATTCAACGATAAAAAGTTTATTAGAAACCATATCAAATTAGATATCCTGTTATATATTAAATTATATATTATTATTATTATTAAATACTAGGTTATATACTGATATATATTGTATACTATTATGCATATAATAAACAAATCATAATACACACACATGTGTGTGTATATATATATTATACAATCTTTTGTAATTATTTTCTAAGCCATTTTTTAATTAGAAAATTATATTCTTTAAAAATAAAAAAATCTTATTTAATAAAATACATAAGTACGTAATCTTTCTACTCAACATTTTCCTCTTAAAAATAACTATCTACTACGTATTTTTTTTAAAGTAATTCTAAAAAATTATATATATATATATATATATATTCATATATATATATATATATATATATATATATATATATTTAAATATTTTTTTAATGTAATCACCCACAATATTAATTTTAATAACTTTTTACATAACGTAAGTTTTCATAATCTGACCTTGATTGTGTGTGTCAATTTTTTTTTTAAAATAAACAATAGTAAAATGATAATCAAATATCCCATATTTCTAAATATTTTAAACATTATATATATATATATATATATATATATTCAATTTCTTAATTTATTATAATGTTTTTATAATAACTAAACTATTTAAAGAGGTCGACAAAACATGATTCTTATACTTCTTATAGGACAATATTATTATTAATCATGATTATAACTTTGCTATTTTAGTGGAATATTAATTTGTGGGGATGGAAAAGAGGTTTCAAAGACGAAATCTCATTTTTTTTTGTTCTTAACTGAGAGTTTGTTTTATTACATCCAATAGTCTCACAATAGGGATCGAGGTCAATGACAATTTGAATACTCTTTCCTCTCTTAATTTTCAGATAGGCCTTTTAAGAACAAAATCGTAACGGAGCTCTAAGATGGACAATAGCTTGGATGTGGTGATTGATCCTTAAGATGCTATCTCAACAAATTTGAGGTTGGAACATTGACACCTGTGATTCTAAAGACAAATTCTCGTTCCCTTAACCCTTGATTAGGGAGTTTGTTTCAATACCTTCAATAGTCCCACATCATGAGTCGAGGTTAAGGTTAATTTAAATACACCTTCATACCTTAACCTCTGAGGTATCTTTTTTAAGGACAAAATTATAACAGAACTCCAACTCCAAAGTGCATAGTATTTCAAATGAAGTAATTAACCTCAACTATGTCATCTCAACAAATTGAATATTATTAATATAATATTAATGTAATAGAAGTTAATGGGAATGATATTATTATGCTTTCTATTAGATCAAGAGAAATATTATTATTTCACAAAGGTTAAAATCTATATTAATACATAGATAGTTGAATATAACTATTTTCCTATTTTCATTTCAGAATTGGTAATTATCACTACTAAATCTCAAAACACTTAATGGATTGGAGACTTATGTTTAAACAAATAAGAATAACTCTAGTTCTATAGGTAAAGACGAAGATTTTGTGCTTAGCATAATCTCGAGGAACATAAGATAAACATGCAACTGACATTACTAAGATTCAAATTCTATAGGCTACTAGAGAACATAGATGCACATTCAAAAATGTATTTTTCATACAACTAAAAAATATTATATGCAACAATAATCAATGTTCTTCAAACTTTATAGGTTCTTGTAGAACAACATATACAAATGCAACATATGTTCTTCAGTCTTTCGTTGAAAAACTTTACTCTTACATGCAACCTAATACTCCAAACTATGCAACCTTTAAACTTAGCATAGAAAAATCACGCTACAAAAATCTTCCAAAATGAGGAATTATATTTTAAACTCACTAACTAAGGATTAACTAAAGTAGCTTTTCTTACCTAAAATTTTCTTCTTATTGTAAAATAGATATCATATTATAAAATGAAGAGATGAACAAAAATGAATAAAAGATATAAGAATGAAAATATTTTCTTAGTTTTTCTATTGAAAGCAAAAGCAAAGGGTTGAATATATATAAGTAATGTATCCATCATAGGTAATAGCTAAAGAAAGAAAATAAATAAAAACTATTACAATCTAATTCTGTTATAAAAAAATAGAATTGATAACAATTTGATTCTGTCATAAGACAAAATCACATAATTGACATTAGTTTCCTTCTAGAAGCCTCGTATCTATATCCTCTAAATCTTTTGTAAGCTGGGGAGTAAATATTGATGGGACCTAACTTGGAACAAATATTCTTAAAAGACTGAGGACCTATAACTTTGGTATAAATGCTAGCTAGTGCTCTGTGGTGGAAATGGGAAGCAAATGAATGAGACCCTTCAATTTTTCTCTAACAATGTGATAATTTATTTCTATGTGTTTCGTTTGCTTGTAAAATACTGGATTTGCTGCAATGTATCTTGTTGAGTCATTTTCACAATATAAATTAAGTAATATACGTAAGATGTCTCTCTTATATAAAAAAAAGTTAAATTCCAATCTATCCATAATATGTCTTTTAACGATAATATCGTGACAAAGTTCCAGATTTCGAAGTTGATAAAATCTTGGATGTATTGGAAGATTGTTCCGGTATGTCCAATATCTTCCATTGTATAGAAGTTGATGTCATTTAAATACTTCTTCCTTCCTTAACTTTCCGATACGTCTTTTAAGGACAAAATCGTGATGGAGCTTTAAAGCAGACAATGGTTCGAATGTATTGATTGATCCTAACGATGTTATCTCAAAGAACTTGAGGTCGGAACATTGACACCAGTGGTTCCAAAGATGAATCTTCGTTTCCTTAATCCTCGACTAGGGAGTTTGTTCCTATACGTTTAATAATCCCACATCGTGAGTCGAGGTTAATGTCAATTTAAATACACTTTCATCTCTTAACATGTGAAACATCTTTTAAGGACAAAACTATAACAGAACTTCAACTCCAAAGGGAATAGTATATCAAAAGTAATAATTAACCTTAACCATGTCATCTCAATAAACTTAATATTATTAATATAATATTAATGTAATATTGAATAATAGAAGTTAATGAGAATGATATTATTATCTTTCTATTAGATAAAGAGAAGTATTAGTTAGAAGGTTAAAATCTATATTAATACATAGATAGTTGAATATAACTATTTTTCTACGCATTTTAAAATTGTTGGGAGAATCCGAGGAGAAAAACACTGGGAAGATCTCAAAAAATGAGAACTGAGCCAAAATCCATATAAAGGAATGACACCACCTTCAACCCAAAACCTTAAGGCATTGGGTTTGTGGGTCTTCTTTCTTATATGTTGCTCAACAATCTCATTTTTACTCAATGTGAGACTTAGGCTCACACTTGGATACCTAACAATCTCTCCCTCAAGTGAGAGGCCCTCTTCCACATTGGTACACTCCCCTCTCGAGCGGAAGCATTTTCAAACATGAGTACCTCACAAACCAACCCCCCACTTGTACCACCATTTACACACTTAAAAGGGACACACTTTGCCTGAAACCTACTTAAACTCATACTTGGATACCTAACAATCTTCCCCTCAAGTGAGAGTCCCTTTTCCACATTGGTACACTTCCCCTCGAGCGAAAGCATTTTAAAACAGGAGTATAACCCCCTCACTTGTACCGCCATTTACACACTTAAACGGGACATGCTTGGCCTGAAACCTCCATCAGGAAGACTTTCGATACAGGGGTTAAATCGTACTCATCCGTGAGCCGGTCACAAAGATGAACCATCGGCTCTAATACCACTTGCTGGGAAAATCTGGGAGAGAATGAAACCACCTTCAACACAAAACCTTAAGGCATCGGGTTTGTGGGTTTTCTTTCTTATATGTTGCTCAACTTTCTCATTTTTACTCAATATGAGACTTAGACTCACACTTGAATACCTAATAATCTTTTCCTCAACTGAGATCCCTCTTCCACATTGGTATAATCTATCATAAGAGTTTTCATTTCAAAATTAAAAATGATCATTAATAAATCTCAAAACTCTATATGGATTGGAGGCCCATGTTTATACAAATAAAAAGTAACTCTAGTTCTATAGGTAAAAATGAAGATTTTGTATTTAGCATAATCACAAGAAACATAAGATGAACATGTATATGACATTACTAATATTCATATTCTATAAGCTACTAAAGAACATTAGATACACATTAGATACACATGCAAAAATATATTATTTAGTTCTACATGAAACTAGAGAGTATCAAACACAATGCAATTGATGTTTTGCAGTAGCAGGATACAACTCAAAAATATTATATGCAACAGTAACCAATGTTCTTCAAACTCTATAGGTTATTGAGAACAACAAATATAAATGCAACATATATTCTTTAATATTTCGCTGAAAAATGTTTACTCTTGCATGCAACCCAACACGTCAAACCATGCAACCTTTAAACTTTAAATTTAGTCTTAAAAAAATATGCCACAAAAGTCTTTCAAAATAGGAATTATATTTTAAACTCACTAAAAAATAATTAAAGTAGCTTTCCTTGACTAAAATTTTCTTCTTCTTTAAGAAAATTTTTGTTTACACAAAAAGTTGCTTAACATTTCGAAGTTCCGTTTGAAAAACTGTGTTAATAAGAAGATGTTTGGCTATATAACTAGAGCAAAGAAGGGCTGTGAGATTGAACAAATGAGGGTAGAGAGAAAAAAAACAAAGAGAAAATATTTAAAGAAAAAAAGGAAAAAAAAAATTGCGTTTGAGAAAAAAAGAAGAAAGAAAAATGAGAGATACATTAGGATCATTAGTACCTTGCATGATTAATCTTTAGTTTAATTTAAAATTTGATTAGTTGTAGTAGTTAGTTAGTTGGCTTTAATTAAGTATGATATATTTTAGCTTTAATTAGTTAGTGTGATTTGTGTGATATACTTACACTTTTCTCTCACCGACCGTTTTGATACATATGTATCTTATCCAAAAGATTTGAATATTTTTTAATATTTGAAAATATGTTTTGCTTTATTTTTAGCACTATAAAAATATTTTTTAATTTTAAATTGGGTTTTAACCATTACTCCTTACTTAATTTTTTTGTTTATAATAGGGTTATTTTACGGGGTTGTTAAACCTCTAGAAATAAATACATGTAAAGGAGATTTTGTAAACCTCCCTTAGTTATTCTTTTTACATTAATAAGATAATTATTTATTTTTTATATCTTATTTATATTAAATATTTCTTGTTTAATATAAATAAGATAATTATATATTTTTTTTCAATCAATAATTTATTTATAACATTATATTTTTATTAGAAATAATTATAACTTATGTAAAATCCTTTTTTCACTTTTTCCATATCCCTTTCAATCTCAAAATTTTTCCTCTATCTTTTTTCTAATTTATTTCATTCAATTCTCTTATTTTTTAGTATTTGATTACATTTCGTAATAGTTGGTTCTGTAAACTGGGGGAGTTACGAGTCATTTTCAATTGATGAGCAAGTTTTTGATTACTCAAAAGATTCTTTATTTTTTATTTTTTGGATTTATCATCAATATGAGTGTGATTAGTTAAGAAAAGTAATCAAAAGTTCTTTATTTAAGCTTATATTGAAATTTTGTTAGTTTGAATACCGTGTTTTAGATATCTAAATTTTAAGTAATCTTTTGCTTGAGTTGAATGTGGCTTTGGAATAAGGAATTATAAGTGGAAACTATTTACATTTTTTTTTCGAAAAACCTTTGGATAAATTATATGCAGAATATATGTTTTGTTTTGAATATAATTTGAATGTTTGAAATTAAATGTTATTTTATTTTTGGTTAATAGATTTTTCTATTGTAATGTTTTTTAATTGGATACTCTTGTTGAAATGTTTATATATTAATTAGATTATGAATGATAAAAGATAGTATTCTTACCTGACCCGAGTGTAGATCTTTGGTATTGGATGGGCGATGATCGAGTTGATGATGGTCAAATCGAGATATGGCTCACTTGTAGAAGACATTCTGACGTTTAAGTCCGTAAGAGTATGATGAAAAGTGTTTAAAATATATGAGTAAGTGTACAATGAGATAGAATGATGTACTCCCTATAGACCTAGGTCATATTTATAGGACTCTGTCATTAAACCTTATAATTACCCATAATGATTTTGTACGTTTAGAATCACAATTATGATCATGTAATCAAGAGTCAATTAGAGTAAATCAATCAGAATAAATGCTATTAAGTGATAGTTAATAGTGGGTTGGGTTGTAATGGATTCGGTTGAATCTGACCTTATTGTTGGGTAGGTACATAAGGCCCTCGAGTTCGTGATTCTAACAGGTGAATGGTGTTGTTGAATAAGGTGAGGTCATCTCGGCTTGCCTCCTGTTTGGGTGAGGCATTTTCCATTTGGATTTTTCAAGTCCATGTAGGCATTTTTAAGAGCAATCATATGTGCATTAAATGCAACGTAGAGGAAAAGACATGACATGACCTTGACGAGGTGTCTTTCCACCTTCCATCAATGTAGCCCTAACATGCTTGGCTTAACGAGGGCCTTCGGATCTGACGAGTTTGGCAAATGTTATTTGAAAAGAAAAAATTTCCAAATCTTCATTTAGATTCATAACACCTCTGCTTGGCTTTCTTGGTGCCTAGACCTTCTCATTTTCTTCTGTTCAAGAACTTCTTCCACTTCTACGTAAGCTTATGGCTTCCTTTACTTTTGTTTCTGATTCATCAGATGTTGGTTGCACCTTATTAGATAGAGAGGTTTCTTCCATTGGTGGAGCAAGCTCTTCTGAGCGGACTGAATCTTTGTTCGGAGAAGGGGAACCTACATAGGATACCTCCTCTTTGCCCCCTAACGAGACACCTCATCTTCCCATTTTTGTTCCGACAGTTGCTCCTGTAGCCATAGTGATGCTAAAATATGGGGGAATGACCGCTTTTTATATTTAGTTTGGGAAAGGATATTGACGCCACACTCAAGAAAGATGAGAAGGTAAGTTTGGGTTCTTCTAAATCAAAACGTCATAAATTCTCAAAGAGAAAAACTCAATTCTGAGTACACCATTTTATAGGCCAAATTACTTAAAACTTCTAGACCTTCTAGACTTCTAGACATTTCTTAAGATTAATTACCAACTAGTAATTAATCTCCATTAATATTATTTTTAATTCCCATTGAATGTATCATTATTGAGAATATGAATGATCTATTTTCCCATTCAATTACTCAATCAAAATACATAATAAAATTACAATATTTATTCCCTGAAGATCATATCATTCCCTCCTTGATTAGAAAAGAAAATTATAAATTATATTCATCCCCTGAATATCATATCACATAACGATCCCTAGGAAGAGAAAGAACCCAAACCCAGAAACTTCAAACCCAAAACCCTCAAATGCCTAAAAACAAAAGACTAGGAGGAGTAGATACCCTCCCATTACCGATCCTGAGTATTCCTAGGTTTTTGGTGAAGTAGCAAAGTATGTTATTGATTATAATCCAAAGAGACAGTGGATGATTTTCTGACGTCTTTCACTATTTTTAATGAGTTGGTTTCTGCTCACGCTATAGCTAGGCCTTGTAAATGGACGAGAGAGTGTATATGAAACCAAAACCAAACAACTATGACTTTATTTATGTATATGAATTTTTATTTAAAGAATACAATATAAGTTTTCTGTTGACCAACTTTGAAGCAAGAATGTTGACGACTATGAACATAGCCCCGAGTCAGTTGCATCCCAAAAGTTGGGTCTTCTTTGAATGTTTTGAAATATTATGTTGCAAACTGAACCTTGAACCTTCAATAAACGTTTTTATGTATTTTTACAAAGTTAAGTTCGTCAAGTTTGTTGGCTGGGTCTCTTTGAGTGCCACTTACAACACGCCCCTTTTTACCTTGTACAACTCCTCTTACAAACACTTTAAAACTAAATTCTTTAAACTCCAGTGCCATTCTAAAGACAAAGAAGAATGCCTCTTATTTCACACCTTGGTTCCCTTTGTACAGGCAAATTCCTGTCAAGTTTAAGTTAAGGGTTGAATACCTACTCTCCCTCGAGGAGAGGGAAGTCGTCAATACCAATAGGCAGCTTCCCGATCCATAAGTAGCAGGGTCCTCCTCAGTGCCCCTTTCGTCAAGGATCTTGTTGCTTTTCTTTTTTTAGGTACAATTTGATTGCTTGTGTTGGAAATTCTGATAGGTTTACATATTTACCAGATGATTTTATTTTCAGAGATCATGGGAAAAGATGTGGACTTCAAGAAGTTTCGAGCTGAAGTCGGCAGCCGTCGAGACTTAGACGCCACCTTTAAGAACCCAGAAAGGAAGAAGAGTGGGACTAAACCTTCTTCGTCCACTGATCCAACAACGAATCCTACTCCCATAATGGTGGTTCCTGGAGTCATCTGTTTGGAGGGTTCTTCTTATGCTCCTCTGAAGAACAACCCAACCCCTCTACATCGAGTTCTTCTATAAAGATCCCCACTTCAGGGGTTATTTCTCAGACGGGTGACCGACCATAAGGTTGGATCATCTTACCATTACGGCTCCTGATTCCAAGTCATACTAGCATGTGAATATGAGGGTGAAGGACTTGCCTGGTTTTAGCATTCATGATGCCGAGTTGATGGCGAAGATCGGGAGTGAGGATTGTTTTGATGCAGAGGGGTCATGCTGGGAAGGTGCATGGCCATTTTTCAACACTTCAAGACTGTTGCATGGGGCCACTCGGATCTGTTGTGCAAGAATGCTAATTTGGAGAAACAAATACAAGAGCTGCCTAAGGAAAAATCCGAGAGGGATTCCAATCTCAAGTCTGTTGAGATGGCATCCCTAGGGTCAATTATCGCATTCGAGATATTGTTCTCTTTGGAGCTCGGAGCTTCGTCACGATTTGGTCCTTAAAAGGCGTCTCAGGGGATTAAGGAAGGAAGGTGTATTTAAACTGACCTTGGTCTCGATTCCTAAGCAGTGTGGGACTATTGGGTGTATTAGAAAAAGCCTCCTGAGTTGAGGGGTAAGGGACAAGGTTCTCACAAACGATGTCAATGTTTCGACCTCAAGTCCGTTGAGATGACATCGCTAGGGTCAATTACCGCATCTGAGGTATTGTCCGCTTTGGAGCTCGAAGCTCAGTCACGGTTTTGTCTTTAAAAGGTATCTCAAAAGGTTAAGGGAGGAAGGTGTATTTAAACTGACCATATCCTTGACTCCTAAGTGATGTGAAACTATTGGATGTACCGGAACAAGTCCCCAAGTTGAGGGCTAAGGGAACGAGGTTCCCACAAACAGTGCCAATGTTTTGACCTCAAGTCTGTCGAGATAACATCACTAGGGTCAATCACCGGATCCGAGGTATTGTTCGCTTTGGAGCTCGGACATCATGGTTTTGTCATTGAAAGGCGTCTTGGAGAGTTACGGGAGAAAGGTGTATTTAAATTAACCTTGGCCTAAACTCTTAAGCAATGTGAGACTATTGGGTTTACCAAAACAGATAGTGTTTCTTAAACTGAATTTTGAATATGATTTAGATGCATATAATTAGTTTCTATAATTTTCTCATGAATGGAAATATATATTGAGTTTGAATGATCAATGTTGAATTAAAATGAGTGAAGAGATGATGTTTGAGTAAATTATGTATTAGATTGATAATTTTGAATTGTTTGAAAATTGTATTTGCTAAAATGGCTTAGAATAAAACATTTGAAAACACACTTGGTTTTGCTCTCATGTTGATTTTTTAATATTTTTTGATAAAATGAAGGACTTTTTTTTTTTCAAACGAAAAGAGAACAAAAATTCAAACTTTATTCTTAATCCTATTTTTGTCAATGTATACTTTCCTATATTTATTTTCTTAATCTTTGTTAATGTATACTTTCCTTTTGTAAATAGTTGTATTTATTTCTATATTTTGTATATATTTAGGTTGTATTTTGGAAACTTATATGTTTTATATAAATCCTTAGT
>Ga0099825_1008891_pt1 | contig 11672 bp, 8 predicted proteins | sample SiratroredBW_FD_76838 | JGI IMG/M metagenome (GOLD analysis project Ga0099825, IMG submission 76838) | Root nodule microbial communities of legume samples collected from California, USA - Siratro red BW | ecosystem: Host-associated > Plants > Roots > Nodule | place: USA: California | collected...
CCAGCGGTAGTACTTTCCGATAACGAATCTTTGTCGGACGACATCTTCGGCAGTGTATTTGAGAATAAGAGAATCCCAAATTTCCTTTGCTTCCTTGTAGGAGCAATACACATCGAACAGATCATTAGATAACGCACTGAGCATGGTGTGACGACATACCTTATTTGCGTGAATCCAATCTTCAATTTGTTTCGCAGAAGAACTGGTGTCCGATTTGGACGTCGTAAGTGCTTAAGCAACTCCGTACATGTCTAACAGGATAGACACGCGTTCCTGCCAGCGTCGGAAGTTTTGACCCGAGAAGACTTCAATCTTCGAAACATCCGGAAACGGCTTCGCAAAGATGGTTGACGTTCCGGAAGCACCATTTGACATCTCCGGCACAGTGTTGTTGATCTCCACACCGTCAGCCATAAGTCCTTAAGATTGTTGCAAAGACGGCTGAAAATTAATAAACTAACTTCCGGAGACGTGATAAAATATCACTGTCCTTAAGGACTTATCCGCGATAAATGCGCAAGTCCCCCAGGATACAACAAAAACTTCTCAGTTAAAAACTGAGGATCTCAGAACTAGCAAGTTTGCTCTTTAGAGCAAAAATACCCAAGATATCTAAAGAAAGAATAAAGAAAGAGAAGAGAGAATATGAAGAAGAGACAAAAAGAAGTAGAGGAACTCTTGGTGTTGTGTGATTTTCGAAATAAGGAGGGGCTCTATTTATAGAGAAAAGGTGAGGAGTGAAACGGGGTGGGAGAAAACAACTTTGTACAATTTTTGGAAGATATTTCTTCCAACGTTCGAAAGTATGCCCAACAACCAACGTTCTTCTTCCACGTTCAATGCACCTCCCAAAATATCTCCGCAAATCTCTTTTGGGCGTTAGGGTTCAACAAATTCGTTTCTCCTTTTTTTAAATATTTACAATACGTTACACTATTTTCGCAACAGACAAGAGTAGGCCAGTTTTTACCTTGCCTTATTTCAACTAAATAAAGAAAAATGGGGAACAAGGATGGAACTTCTGACAAAGGTTAGTACCATGTCAAGGACCAATTCTCTTAGAAACTTTAATTATGTCTAAGTTTAACAATAAGGTGTATCCTTGTTGAGGAGTGTTATATGCAAGAATAAATCATCATAAGGCCAACACAGTTTCAGTCTGTATGTACCTTGTTCAGAAAATCAAGAAAACCTTCTTTCAAAAATAGCGTTTCTGCATAACCTTGACAATCTTCCAATGACAAATAACCACCGCCTTTTGAACTCCCATCACTGGAAAAGGTTAAATAATGATAGAAATACTTATTATCATGTTCATGCGCCAATAAAGAAACTAGTACAACTCAACTCTCAAAAGCATACATCAGAACACCAGCAGACCACTTATTTTGAAGAAGCCCATTCACCAACAACTCATAAAAAAAATAATTAAAAAAATTTGAAGAAATTAAAGAAAAAAATTAACAGTTGAGAGGATTGATTTCAAACCTTTGATGAGACAATCTGAACGTTAACTGCTTCCAAAGCGATCCGCCTTTTCCTCCCATAAATGAAAAGCGTGCTCTTTCCTAAATAGGATGGGAAGAATAATAAATATGATAATTAGTAGCATACAATGAAGCTTTTATCTAATATGACGAGATGCTATGTCGCTTGATTATTATAGTTTGAAGATCCAAAGGAAAACAGATGTATTGTGTATTATAAGCACGAGATAATAAAAGGTGTCTTCAGCTTATGTTTAAATGATGAAAGATCACTAAACTTGAAAACATTGGAATACCTTCTCTGTGGAGGAACTATCCAACCAAAAGGTGTTTTCAGTTTCATGTCCAAACAATTCACAAAATATATTTTCTGCTCCACCAACTTGACCAGCCAAGTGACCAAATTTCCTCCATTTCAACTTCAAACATTTGTAACCAGTGGTTGCAAGATGACTATTTACCAAGTTGAACATTTCTAAATGCTTCATCTCAGTTTTATTATATTCCAAATGTCTCTGTGCATGAACTATTTTTTTTAACTGATCCACTGCATTGTTCTCTGCGCCAGTACTTCTGCAAACCTCCGAGTCTATTACGCTTGAAAACTGAATGCATGCTAAAGAAAGTTTACTGCTCGGGTAAATTACACGGAACTTATATATATGAAGGCCAATGAAAATGTAAACAAAATTATGGAGCATGTAAACACGGTTGGGGAATAAAGACTGGTATACAAGATACAGCTTAATATTTGTGTCATACTATTTCTTTCCCAAAAGAAATTGCAGAAAATGGAAAGTGGCATACCTAATAATTAAGCAACTATTACTCCCAAATTAGTATCCGGATAAATGCCCCCTCCACTCCTTATCATAAGTCACTTTTAACTAATTCACACGTATTAAGACTAATAGTGTTAACTTAGTAAAAATTATCTGAACTTTCCAAAATTACCCTTATTTAAAAATTGACCAATTCTATTAATTTCTTTCTCCACCTTAATTATCTTTTAACCATCCTCCCCAAATATGATGAACCTTTTCTAAGAAAATATTCACCTCTCAATAGTTTTTCAATTCAAAAAATATTTGAATATTTCACTCAAGCCCAAAAAATCTGAAATTTTGACTACCAAAGGGCACTTCACATTATTATTGAAAAGACGGAAAAACTAATAATAACAGTAAAGTCTGGAGTAATGAAACATCTTTCGTGCATTCACAACAAAGAGAATAAATTTTAGTAACAATGTTCTTCAGTTTACCATCAGAATATGCACGTTTTTCCTTGAAAGATGACCTGAATCTCAACCAATACTCGTCCGTAATCTCTCTAAAATTCTTGAATATTTGACTTCCGTAGCAGGTTGCAACACTTTCTGGATGAAACTGAAGATCAAAATTGTTGAGTTGAACACATTTAACAAATAATGAATTATATAAACGCAAAGGAAATATCATAGGCAGATCATTTATGCATTAGACACCTGCACACCATAGTGTGGTCTTGTAGAATGCCGGATTCCCATAAGAACTCTTGTACTTCTAGTATTTCCATAATCAAAATGGTTTGAACTTCCATTTCCTACTTTATCTAAGAAGGGGTCAACGAAAATGCTTTGATCTGTTTGAGCTTCATGAATGTTGGACTTTCCAAAATCTTTGGACCGAATAAATGGAAGTGTGCTAGTGGAAGAGGTCCATGCTATTGGAATGAGCTCTTTAGGCAGTGATTCAGAATCTATAACCAATGAATGATATCGAACCACCTGAAATATGCGACGAACAATCATGACTATGATTGTAGATCAGATATTTTTAAAATTTTGACAAAATAAGAAGAAATTTAACAAGAAAAAGGGGATAAACAAACATTTGCAAGAGAACGTTTAGCACTTTGTAACTTAAGATGAAGGATCATCACTGCATCGATCTTTTCCGATAATATCAACTAATTGTGCACTTAAAAGCCATCTGTTCTGAATTCAAGTTACGGAAATGGACTACAAATCTAATAAAGGGCTTTTAGTTTGGAAAATGTTTTAGAATTGCTAGGAATGGTTCCCTCTTTTGATTAAATCGAATTAAACACAGGTGATTTTGGGCAGATGGCAGAACACTTCAATAAAAAATTCATAGGAATTTCAACCAACATTACAAAAATTGAATTTAAGGAATTAGAGCTTGTAATCTTTCAAGTACGTAGTTGTGAACAAACCTTGAAACCATAATTTCTACCAGAAGGTATATCACGAAAAAGCTGGCAGCCGTTGTGCTCAACTTCACTGTAAAGTACAAAGAGTTAGTTAAAAGAAAAGGGAAGGATAGACATGATAACTTTAAGTGATACTTTTTCGGTATATTTATGTTCATGAATGTTGCAATTTCATAATAAGTACTGGAAACACAAAAGATATGGTTTTGAAATGTTCAACCTACCTCAAACGACCATGGATTGGTTCAGATGCATGGACTATTTGAGCTCCATGCACATAACCTAGCGCCTATCAAATCAGAGCTTAACCAATTAAATAAGAACATAATGTAAACAACTGTCATGAAAGACAGAACTATGATATCTAATATTATGAATCAAAAGGATGAATAACAACAGGTTTAAGTCTAATATAATTACTTGATAGCCGCCAAGACATTACAACACAAGTTATGAGAGCCATTTATCAATAAGTTGATAGTCAATATTAGACCAACATCAAGCATAATGCAGCTAGTACCATATTTATAGATAAAACTACAACTTTTTTCAAAATTAAAAAAAGTATATCATCTTAATATCCTTTAACCCAATTATATGATCATCGAAATGCTGTTTTCTCCATTTTCTTCTTGATTCTATTTCAAGCATAACAAATCTGTGAATGGAATAAGATTTTCATCCCGTTTTAACATAAAAGTCATATTAACCAAATCCTTATTCCATTCCAAGCTCTCCATTCCATCAAAAGACTTTGAATCCTAACTAATCTTCAGAAGAAACAAGAGAAAGGGAAAACATTGTGACACAAAGACTCTATCCTAGTCATATTACAAAGGAAGGCTAAACAGAAAAATAAAGGGATAAAATTGTCGTACGTTAATGCAAGATCGGAATTCAAGAAATAAAGTGAACTCTGCATTGAAACTTGGGCATGCCATTAACAGTACGAGTTGAAACCTTAAAAGTTACAAGATGTTCTAGAAATAATGAAGGAAGCATGGTTCATGCAAGGTTTGTGCAAGAAGAAAGCGAGTAGAAGTAAACATAGGAGTAGGGGGAGAGAGGAGGCAACAATCTTGCTTAAAAGAAAAGAAAATACCTGGTGTCCTAGGCAAACACCCAGAATAGGAATATCCCAGCATTTAAGCAACAGCTGAAGACAAATGCCTGAACCACATACGGAATCATTTCCAAAATTATTAAAGTAAAAGGACCCTCCACACTTCACCAAATAAAGATCAGGGTAACGTGTCAGATTAAATAATATTATTAAATTTTGCAAACTGAATTAGGTATCCTTTTAAAAAAACATGTTTGGACATCTATGGGTGGCCCAACAACAAGATCGGGTAGGTTCCAATACCACATTAGAATGAAGTGAGCTCAACTCAATCCCAAAAGAAGCTAGTGGGAGAAGGACTGTCCAGTCCTTACTAAATAGTATTTTAGCCATATTCCTAACTAAGATGGGGACCTTTTACCACAAATAGTGAAATCCGTAATAGAAGCAACTTAGTCTTCTGCTGCCTCTTTGGAGTAATAAGTAAATCTAGTGAAATTATCAAATCTACAAGGTCATCCATGATTCTCACCTATATCTTCCGGGCATGCTGGAGAACCAGGTCCAGGTGATATTACAATGTTATCAAAAGCATTTTCTTCATACAAGTAATGGCAAAGTTCTTCCCACGTCCACTCATCATTTTGGATCACCACAGGAGGGACTGGCAAAAATGATAAACCAAACCAGCTGTTAAAAAGGACATAAACACCTTACAAAACTTCTTAAACCTTCCAAACATACAGTATTCTGTACAAGATTATGGAATGTTCAGAAAGATATTTAATAATTAATGCTTCTGAAAAATAGTGACACTCTGAGGTAATTATACATGCAAACATACACTTATCAACAGTATTTTACTATTTACGTATACAACAATTCTTGTGTTCATCCAGTGACTGGCCATTATAGCTCTATTTTAAAGGCACCAAGTTAAAACCACATTATAGTGAACAGAGAGGTTTATCAAATCAAGACGATCAAACTGAACTCTACATTTCTAGTATCATGTATATAATAAAAATTGAACACAATAAATTTACTCCAACATGTTGCCAAATGCATTTGTTCTTATACCTCAAAAGCTAGTACTCTTCTCAATTGAATTGATTGCTATATATATAACATGCAATAATGAGCAACTCAAACTGACTAGTTAATAATTGTCACACATGAAAACCTTTTTACAAATTTTGTGCAGTTCAATATTGAAAAAAAAGTTAATTGTAGGACTAGAATTTAATTTAAAGAGTCTTTATTTAGAAAAGGCACTTCCTTGTGAGATTTTACTATTACAACACTAGCAAATCAACATTTTCCAAATTGTCTTCTACACACATCCACATTAAAGTGCGAAAGAGAGAACTTACCACCATTAATAACAGAAAGTTCCTGGTATATATTGTAAGTGTAACTGTCATAGTTGTCAATCAACAACGTCCTCACAAAATCTGTCTTCTGTAGAGGCACCTGCAGCCTTCTCTTTCTTTCATACGACTCCTCTTGGTGGCTATGCATCAATTGGCAAGAAACCGCAGCTTTAACGTTCCTTCCATCGCGATTAGATACTCCCACGTCACCACAAGAAACCCTTAACGATGGTCTGCACAGAAGAAAGTTCACATTCCTGTATTGCATGGATTCACTGGCAGGACATGTGAGCTCGGAAGAAAACAAACGCAAAGACGACGAATTCATGTTTTGCTAGGAAAAGTGTCCAAACACCTTCAGCACATGAATATGCATAAAATTAATTACTAATCAGCTGGTAGTTAAACGAAAATCCTTGCGAAACGCATTTGAGACGCGGAATACAAAAGCGTAAGGTTTCAACGTTCACCGGTGATTGTGAGTGTGATTGTGTGATTCCTGTAGTGAGCAGTGGCAGCAGGAAAAGTTAGATCTGAAAGAAGAAGTGTTATCGAATAAGCAAATTTGATAGAAAAAAAATGGCATGAACAGAGAAAGAAGGAAACAGAGAAAGCACGTGTAATCTTACTTATATTGCTTTGATTTTGAGAGAAAGGAGTTTCGAATTGAGATATGAGAAGAGGTGGTAATTGGAGTGAGATGGCGGGAGAAGAAGGAAAAGAAAAAATGGCGTTGGTGGGGGATTCGGAGCGGGTGGTGGAGATGGAGTATGTGCTTTACAAAGTGTAGTGCATATATATAATAAAGAAATGATATACCTATTGCAAAGTGTAGAAAAACACAATTAGGTGTAAAAATATACCGCTAAAAAAATGAATACCTGTAAAAATATTTGTTTATTTTTTTTAATTTAGTTATATTATGAAAAAAAAATATAAGGGTTTGTTAAAAGAAATGATACACCTGTGCCACCACGTCCAATTGCGTGTAAAAGTATACCACTAAAAAACTCTGTAAAAATATTTATTTAGAATTTTTTTTAATTTATTTATATTATGAAAGTATATGGTTTGTTGATGGAAATGATATACCTATGTCCCCACGTGTAGAAAAATACAATTACATGTAAGCAAAACATGACTGAAAAATACCACGTGTAAAAAAATTTGAATATGTGTAAAAATACTTGTTTGTTTTTTTTTATTTATTTATATTAGAAAAATATAAAGGCTTATTGAGGTGGAAATTAATTAGAGCATTTGGATTGAATAAAATTAAAAATAAATAGGATAGTATGATGAGAGTTGAAAAGGCTATTATGTATAAAAAAAAAACACCACTACATGTAGAAACACAGTTGTTTGATTTTTTTAATTTATTTATATTATAAAAAATATAAGGATTTGTTGAGGTGGGATTTAAAGCATGGGAATTGAATAAAATGAAATAAAAATGTTAGGAGAATTCATACATAACAATTAGGTGTAAAAATGTGGTTATGTGTAGTCATGAGTTAGTTAAATGGCAATTAGATTTAGAAATGATGTTGACCAAACTAATAATGAGTATGGACACTGCATTAATGGAGTAAAACTCAATGGTCAAAGTACTTTTTATGGTAGGCACATTGTTTGGAGAAGATGTGATTGATTCCATCCCTTAACAGGGTTTGTCAAATATTTGGTTTAAGGTAATGACAAAATGTGGTTAATTGTAACGTGAATGAGTTAAATAGAATTTGAGTTCCACAATTTTTATGAATGTGGTCAATCCCTTGGGCATGCCTTGTGCATTTAGTGGTCTACTTGAAGACATACATTTATGGTTTGTATGGCATAATTTTGTTGGTGACAACCATAAGATTTATTGGCAAGATCAGTGGGTTTAAGTTGTGGTGAAATAAGGTTTCATGTGGGCACTGCATCAATGGTGCCAAAGTGAATTGTTAAGCTAAAACATGATTCAATCTCTAAGAAGTGACTTTTTTATGTTACCAAATAAGTAAGCTTGGAAGGCAATTATAACCATAAAGAGGCCAATGAATTTGTATATTTTAGCTTGTGATTTTTTAAATTGTCACGGTATTTTGAAAATGAGTTGTAAGTTTGGTAGAGTAAAGGATGGAATTTTATATTTGCATTTTGTATAACTTTGCATTAAGTTTTTTACAATTATAGATAAATTGAAATTGTGGCAATTATGATTGATCTCATGAAGATGGAAAAAAAATGTTTAGTTAAATTTAAATTGGTTGCAAAAATGTAATTAAGTGGGTTATGAAATTGGTTGAATGACCTTATCAGTTATAGAATATTGTAAATGTGGAAAATCCTTTATTGATGTCTTCCTTCATAAATGGTCTTACCTAATAGGTCTTTTCATGATTTTCAATTCATAATTTTGTTTATGCCTTAAATGGCAGTTAAAGTAAAAAATTGTGATTCAATGACTAAAGAATGAGGATGACCACTGAATTAGTTGAGTTAAATTGAATAAATATACTATCTTTTATGATTGACACTTTGGTTGGGAAAGGACAATTGATTTAGTGTCTGTTTTGAACATACAAATTTATTGGTTAAAATGGTTAACTTTGTTTGGGTGGGTTAAACATGCATATCAGTTGTCAAATTTTTATGAATGTCATCAATTCCTTGTTCATGCCTTCTCAGCCAGTGATACACTTCAACACATGTTTTGATGGCTTCCATTGAACAAATATTTTGTTCACACTTAGCAACAACAGTAGTTAAACTGGTGGTTAAATATGATTAAATATAGTCGGTAATTGGTTAAATTTGTGTTAGGTTTAAAAACCATGTTCATTGTCCAAATAATGAGCATGGACATTACATGAATGGGGAAAAAGAGTATTTTTTATAGTTGACACCTTGGTTGGGAAGTCTTATTCATGAATGATTTTGAACCTACAAATTAATTGGTTAAAAAGATTGACAAATGTGGTTAAATATATTGTGTTGTGGGTTAAATATGCATATCAGTTGTAGAATACTTATGAATTCCATCAACCTCATAGTTATACCTTGCTTAACAATAGTCTAGTGGAAGACCTCTCTTTATGGCTTCCATTGCATAATTTTGTTGTTCACACCTTTGAACATCATTTTCAAAAATAGTGGTTACATTGGTTAGCAAATGTGATTACATATTGTCACTAGTTTGTCAAATATGTGTTAGGTTGGGAAATCGTGTTCACTAACCTAAAAATGAAAATAGCTACTAAATCAATGGGACTAAAGTGAATGGATATGCTATTGTTTTATGATTGACACCTTGGTTAGAGAAAGGGTTATTGATTTTAGACCTACAAATTCATTAATTAAAATGGTTGAAAAATGTGGTTAACTCTTGTTATGGGGTGGGTTAAATGTGTATATCAATTGTGAAATCCTTATGAATATCATTAATGCTTTGGTCATGTCTTATTCAACCAATGATGCAACCCAATACGTGTTTTAATGGCTTCCATTGCATGATTTTTTGTTCACACATTTGGACATCATTGCCAACAATAGTGTTTAACTCATGGTACAATGTGGTTACATGTGGTCAATTGCTAGTTAGGTTCGGAAATCGTGTTGCCTGACATAAGAATGAGCATGACCTTTGTATGAATTAGTCTAGAGTGAATGGATAATGTGCTTTTTATGGTTGACACCTTCCTTGGAAAAGTCTTAATGTGACTAAGCATGTTATGTTGTGGATTAAATATGCATAGCAGTTGTAGAATCCTTATTATCATAAAAAGAGAATTCTTTTTACAAAAATCTCCTTATAATTCTTTTAAAGCTTCTTTAAAATATAAAAATTGAATGCAATTATTAGTTAAAGCAATATTGATACAAGAATTAGTTGTAACATAAAATGTTTCTATTCTTTAAGTTTATTTTATAACAATTTCAACTAGAAAACTATAAAGCATTTAATTTGGTAATCCAATTGATACAAAAATTAGAAAGTAATACAAAGAGAGAGATAAAGTAAGAGAAATATCACATAAGAGATTTATATTGGTTTGGATTTAACTAATCCTACATCCAAACCTCATTTTTTTCACCCTTGAAAAACCAATTTCATTATCAATTAAATGTTTGTACAAAGTAACAAAACATTTACAAACTCCAAGAGGATATCAACTTCAATCAACTATGGATATCAAAGAGGATATTTACTCTTAAACCTCTTCAAGATGATCTTAGCCTTATCCATCTTTAATCATCCAAGAAGATATTTGTCTTATAAACTATTGCAACAACAACCAATAACAAACACTGGAAACACTCTAGCAAAGACAATCCCAAATACAATACAAGAAATACTCTAGTAAGAACAGATTGACAAAAAGTTACCATATTACAATAAAATCACACAAGGAAACAATTAGGCAACCTTTATTGAATCTTTGACTTTCCTTAAATCTTGATGGATCAAAATAAGTATTTAAAAACTCTTGATTTTTATTACTTAAAGGTTTTATTTATGATGAATTGAAAGCACTAATTAAAAACTAAAATTGATGCTTTTAATGATTATTGTAGTATATTAAAATCATGGTTAATCAATTAAATGATTAAAACAAATTTTTATAGCTTTTTAGTTTAATCTATTAAAAAGTGAGATAATTTGATAACTTTATGGTATAATTGATTAAACAAGTAAAATAAGTTTTCACAACTCTTTGGTTTAATTTGTTAAAAAGTGAGATAATTTTTATTTATTTTTTGTTTAATATATTAAAAAGTGAGATCATATGTTAAATCATTTTGATAGGATTTTTTAACTTTTCGCTTTAATTGATTAAATGAGAAATAATGAATTGTAATATTCTTAAACCTTATTCAAAGCATTTTTCATACTTCAAAAACATTTTAACTCATTTTTAAAGTAATTGTGTGTCTTACTTGTGAATACCTTGTATGAGAAACTTAAACTACTTTACAATGAAAACCAAGACACTCTTAAGTACATTTTGAGCAACTTCATCTTTAAATTTCATCACCAAAACATCATTTGTTGGAGTCTGAGCATCTTCAAGTATTCATGTTTTGCTCCATCAATAGTCCAATGGAAGATGTTTTTTTATGACTTTGATTACATAATTTTGTTGTTCACACCCTTGAACTTCATTGTTAATCATACTGGTTAAATTGGTCTTTTGTGGTTACATGTGATTCATTGACCTAAACATAAATATACCTTGCATGAATTAGATTAAAGTTAATGAATAAATTATTTTTTATGATTGGTATCTTAACCGGAGGAATAGTAATTAACTCCATAACTAATTTTGAACCTGCAAATTGATTGATTAAAACAACAGATAAATATAAATAACTTTATTTATAATGAGTTTAATGTGCATATATATATATATATATATATATATATATATATATATATATATTTTTTTTTTTCTCTTTATATATAAAATATTTGTATAGATATATTAGAAAATATTTTTTTTTATATTTATTTAAATTTTTTTTATAAAATTTATATATATATATAAAATA
>Ga0099825_1008894_pt1 | contig 11667 bp, 10 predicted proteins | sample SiratroredBW_FD_76838 | JGI IMG/M metagenome (GOLD analysis project Ga0099825, IMG submission 76838) | Root nodule microbial communities of legume samples collected from California, USA - Siratro red BW | ecosystem: Host-associated > Plants > Roots > Nodule | place: USA: California | collected...
CTAATATCCGAAGCCCAAGTATCATAATTTTTACCATCTAATTTGTCAATTGACAAATGAACATTGACATAATTAGTATAGTGCTCCGGTATAGGAAAAGTAGAGGAGGCGTTGGTAGTTGCGGAAGATTCCATGGAGGAGAGAGAAAAAACGCAAAAAATCAAACGTGCTCCGATCAAAATAATAAGGACAGATCCAGAATGCTTGCACGACAGCGATCACAACAGCGGTAATCGCCACCGGAAAAGTCACCGGACGCGCCGCCACGCGCGGCAGCAACGGTGACGGTGACCGGAATTAAAATGGCCACTGCAAGCGCGTCGGTGCTCCGATTGACGCGATTCCAAAGGCACAGTAATCGCCTGGATGAGACGCTTCTGATGGTGGTGTCACCGACCCAATCGGCGGCGGCGGCGACGGCGGTGGAAGCGGCGGCAGCGGCAAAGGTTACGGCAGCGGCGACGGAGGCACTTGAATGAGACAGTGAACAGTGGGTTCACTGGAAAAATTTAACCCTAACCCTAACCCTAAGCTCTAGATACCATATTAAAATAGAGAAATAGGTATAGGATTAATTCCCTTGTTGTAAATACACATAAAGGGATGTTTATTTATAGATGATAAAAATAACAGAAATAATAACAAAATAACAGAGAACATGGGCTAAGTCCGTTATATTCAACAATTAGAAACAAAATATGGGTTTCTTCTATAAAGGTACTAACTAAGGCTTGGACCAAATTCGTAGGGTGTATAATCAAAGCATTAACTAAAAACTTATCAGCAGATTGAAATTTCACTCGATGGTTTGGGTCTGTAAAAAACTTTGATTGCTTTGCTCTGTGTCCAAATTTCGCTTGGGGGATTTTAATTTCACTTAGTGGATTCCTAAAAAACTGACCTTTAGTTATTCGCTTATGTTGTTGAAATGACTTCGATATTTATAGTTTTAATTTGATTAAATAAATCTTTTAATGTTAACTTTAATGCTTATAATTAGTTATTTAGTGATAATTGAGTTTTAAAATGAATTTGTGTTGGATTTACATGAGTGGTGATTACCTAGGTGGTCATTAGTCTCACTGAGATGTAGTGTGCATATTGAGTAATGGAGCCAATAGTATGGTAATCGGCTTGAGTAACGAGTCAAGTTTGGATATTCTTTAAATTTCTTGGAGCCTCTAGTAAAGCTAGGAATGTGATTGATAGACTGATTCATGATTTGACTACATAATTTTATGTGGTAACAAAGTTTATATGAAGTTTTTAAATATGGTGACTTAGATTCATCTATTAAATTTAAATAATTACAACTTATCCTAGTGCTTTGTATGTGTTGTGGGATCATATATTAACATGTGAGCAAGTAATGGATCGTCTCAAGGACAACAATAGGATGTGATATGATCATTTGTAATGTTTTGAAATACTCTTGGCACATCCATTTGTGCATGTAAATATAGACATATACTTTTGTTTCTAAGACCAATGTGTTTGAAATACAATAAATTCACTTGTTTATTTAAAACATTCATGCATGCCATATATCTTAATTTTTAAGTGAGCAATGTTATTAGTAATTATATATGTTTTATGGGGTCGCTCTCCACGAAAGCTAAGTTTAAATACTTGGAATCACATCCCACACCCCGGGATTTTGTTTTTAAAGTTTCACAATTAGAAGACTTTCCCTGCTCAATTTACAATCTTCTTGCAGTAGTATGCTAAGGATCCAAACGAACACAATGTTATTGCTTCAAGCTTAAAGCATTCATCCCTTCAAGTACAAGAGCAGGATTATAACATTTATCGACCTATAAGGACTTAAGCCAGTAACCAAGAGATTATACCCTACCAAACAGTCGGTTCTAGTACGCCTTAATATAGCCACAACAAGACTAATTAATACAATGAGCATAAAAATCTATGAAAGAATACCTGCAAGAGAATCCAAGCATGCAGCCGTTACATGGCAACCTTCCAAATTTAACAGGGCAAGCTTCTGTAACCCTGGAATGAACCAAAAAAATTGAAAATAAATAAGAGATTAATATGAAATTATGAAATTTCCTTTTATCTGGTAGGCTGGGACGCTAGTGCATTGCAACTGGGATGTACACCCAACCGTGCCATTTCTCTAATCGACCAACTTAACGAAAATCAACCTTAGAAGGATAATTGACAAATTATTTCATCGTAATAAGGTAAACTTTTTACGAATACATTTTTAAATCAGTATTCTGACTTGCACAAAATGAGTCTACATTTAAATATTGAAGCACAAATTATATTAATCTGAATTAAAAGACAATAACTAAATTGATCTTTAAAATAAAATGTCGTCAACTCTTTAAAACATGAAGAGTTCAAAATTGCATACAGCAGTATAAAGTCCTGAAAAGATTCTATTCATAATTTCCTTGAATATAATCTTGTTACATACAAGTGTAGAAGTGGGCACAAAACATCAATTGACCTTTGCATCTTCACATAGAACATGTATAGACAGACCAAAGAGAGACATATAAAACTACTTTGAGGAAAGCAATACCTTTCAGGAAACTGATGCCAAAATCAGTGACTTTACCGGATGAAATCTCCAGACTTTTCAGGCTAGCAAGCTCTGGAAGTAAATTGAATCAGATAAACTGTACTGTTGATTACTGAACAATATGTCTAATAAGATGACAATGTCTACTTCTATAAAAACAAAGGCATGCTAAAATTTTTTTGTTGTCAAATACAGCTGTTGTTCTTTTCAAGTGATATAAAACCTTTCAACTCAAGGTAAATAAACTTCACGGAATGTGTAGGAACCACTCTGTAGTAGAAAACATACTAATTGCATAAAAGAAAGTCTAGACCATCAATCTTGGGTAAAAGTTTCAGCTACTGTAATCCAAAGAAAGCAAGACGTTTTGCAACAAACCTGAAAGAGGTTTCATATCATAATCTGTTATGCAATTACACCACTTTAAATTGAGAGATTCCAACTTGGTCAAACCTGAAAATATGGACCAAATCATTTGACTGAAATAACATAAAGAAATCAAGTTTGTTTTGTTGTTCAAGAGTTCATGCTACAGAATCACAGGTACTATAATAGAACTCCTTCAACCTTTTACAGTGCGCACTTGTTCACCAATACATAAATTATAAATGAAACAACTAATATTAGGAAAAAGTGTTGTAAGCTATTGATTCATTATTTTAGCCTTCCATAGCACTTGTCAAGAATAAAGGCAAAGGTAGCACAAAAAATATTACTCCACTTGGGTGTTCAGTAATTGTCTTCTGCTTCATTGACAGCACAATGTCAATTGTAAGCTGAAAGATCTAATAACTGTGATGGACATTAGACAACAATACCCCATCATCAGACATAGTAGCAGCCTTACGACTTAAATAAGTTAGAAGTTAAAATTTGAACACTGTTTTGAATGTCTTATAATAACTGGGTTAGTAAAGCTTTACTTTCACACAAAATTACATCTAAGAACCAACCTCGAAGATGAATGAGGCCTCCGTGAATCCCAGGACATCTCTCCAAATCCAACTTGACCAAGTTAACAAGACCAGAAAAGGCACTCATTCCTTTAGCAGAAATCGAATCATTTCGTCTAAAGCTCAAACTTGTCAAGTTTGACAGGCCTGGAATATTTTATTACAGTTGTTGTAAACATTCAGTAAAAGCACCTTACGGACAAAGCTTCTAGAAGTAAGTAATTTCACATCTACATTATATGCAAGACACATGTGGAAAAGTAGGAATATGTTATGTAACAAAAGGCTAAGGCAGATGGCAGAGGTAAACAGAAATACTGTTAAACAATATATTACACGGAAAATGCATGAAAACCACTTCAACCTCTCTATTCAGAATTCATTGCGTCAAATTGGATTAACAGATACAGGTGGCCGTTGAAAATATTTTCATTCTTTAAAAGAAACAGAACTTCCAAGGCAGGTAAAATAATCGGGTGCATTTCCCTCTCCGAATTAAATTCTTTGAACATGATATATTAAAATGTATAACATTACGGTAAAAATAGTACAAAATGTAACAGCATGCAGGTGATCAACATAAGATTTATGTATTCAGGTTTCCAATAATAACTGAAAAGTAAATTAGATATAGGTAGTTCAATAGGAAATAAATTTGCCAAAAGAATTGAGAAATGAGAAAACTACGTGGGCAAAAAAATTGTTTTTATGAACTGGCAGCATGAGTATCCTAGGCAAACTTTAAAATAAGTTTTCACACAGCCTTAAAAATAAGGCAATACATAACCCATTTCCACATTAATGAATAGACTCAGTTTACCAAAGCGATATTAAGATATTATTTATATTTTTTTAAGATGAAGAAAATAAATATAAGATGAAAAAGGACTAACACCCAAGAGAAAAAATGAGAAATAAATGAATAACTGTAGATGCATTGAATTGATTTCAGAACAACACACACAAGAAAAGAAAGATTACCACTGATGCACTCTAGTCCACGATCTGAAATTTGATCACAGTAATTTAGATTCAAAGAAATTAGACTTTCACAATCTTTAAGATATGTCAGCCCAAAATCAGTGATGTCAGACCCAGAAAGATCTACAGAAAGTAAAGATGAACCCTGGGATGAGATGACGCCCATCCAATTATCATTAACACCCTCATATTCTCCCAAGTAAAGATCCTGTAAAAAAAATAAGAGATAAAAATAACTATTAGACCAAGAACGCATAATCAATCAGGTTCATAATTGACTTAAGCTATCTACCTGTAGAGCACAATCTCGAAAAGCTTCTAAGGAAGCACTGGTTAGACGTCTGGAGTAAACCAAATTATTAAAAATTAACTGACTTATATCCCGTGGCAGCATAGAAAATGAGTTATATTTATCAATGTCCTGTTAGATGAAGATTGCAGTTATTAGATCTAATCATCAAAATATAAAGGCTCCGAACAAGGTAAAGTAACAAATCTTTTGTTAAAACAATACCTCATTTATTTTCTGTATGCACAAGTCCAACAGTGGTGGACATTCTCCTTTTCTTAAGTGCAAATCAACAGATGGATAAGAAAAAGAGGATGTCCACCATTTCAAACTCCCATATTTGCAATATCTTCGTGATAGTCCTCTGATAAGACTATCTTCATTGTCCTGCTCTCGTTTCCTAGAACATGCTCCCCCCATCGAGGAAATATCCCCTTCACCAATATATGTCAAAAAACTTGCAGCAGAACACTAGAGTAATCCATTCAATGACCAACAGCTGACATGTGCAACCAACTTCATCCTATTAAAAGGACCACAAACAGTAAAAGCTGAATAAGATTCAGCAACTTAACCATTCAGGAATTGACTTCTCTTGAACAAGTTCTATCTAGTTCATCTACCTCCTCCAAAAGCCAAAGACCAAAACATCCAAATCAGCTTGAAACATCAGCAATTGCACAATAATAAGCACTTACCATATTTGTCTTAAGTAATAGTGCACAGCATATCTCAAGTAAGATATATATAACTACCAGCACACGATGAAAAAGGTCAAATATGAACCAAGCCATAAGCCTAAAACACATGCATCAACTTGTCAAATAACAGGAAACGGGCAGAATCCACTAAGTCCTCACTGAGCACAAAAAAAAGGACATCCATATGCATAATCAAACGGAATCATCCATGTAAAAATACAAAAGTTCAAAACATGACAAATAGAAATTACAATTCTTTTTTCCCAGGATAATTACTAATTACAGTTTAAAACAACAAAACAAACACGAAAAAGTAGAATACACTCAGTACTCACTGTGTACCAATTTTAAACTATTTTTCTAAAATAAAAAACATAGATATATAGAGAGATTAAAAGTGGAGAAAAATAACCATTAAAAATCATAAATGAGAATGTCTATCTCCAGGCTAACAACAAATTTTAAATCCCTAAAATATCAAACCTACAATTAGACTTATTTTGAAATTTAAAGTAATTAACCAAAACATATCACTAAAAAAAAAAAAAAAAAAATCAACAATTCCAAACTCGCTATTTAAAACTTCATTAAAATTCAAAATTCAAGTACAGCAAAGTCTGAAAACTCCAACAGCCAAAAAAAGAACAGAAAGTGTATACGTAAAATCGGACAAAAAACAAAAAAACGGATTCACCTTACAGTAGCACACAACTTCAAAACAGTGCAAATAAAAATGATCATTAAACGAAATAACATGAACGGCTCAATAGCAGCGTAATAACACTAAAAACTAACGAAACAACGAAATTATCATAAAATACACTAAAATAGGAGGGTTTAGAATTACAAGACAAATAAACATAAGAAGACACAGTTAAATAATTAAATAATCGTAGTAATATGAAAATGACCAAGTGCATAGTAGCAAGTTACAAGGATCAAAGTGCAGAAAACCTAAACGACCTAGTAAGAAGCTACGAGCGATGATCGAACAGCAGAGAGCACAAACGGAATATAGTTACGAGCGATGATCGAACTGCAGAGAACAGCAGAATCCACAGATTTTTCTCGAATGAAGGTTTGCAGAGAGGAAAGGAACAACAGAACGAAAGAGGATTTTAGAAAGAATGAGAAGCAAATAGAGAGGAAGTTGCAGGTGAAGTTGAAAACCGGGAGTGAGTGCGAGAAGAAAAGAGTAGTGGGTGGGGAGGTGGCTCGTAACCGAGGCTCCCTCCGAAGCAAGCATCGGAATACACGTGGCGAAAAGGGTAGGTAAGGGATTGAAGAGAGGTGCAATTCTCATGACTTTATCCATTTCGAAGAGCAGTGGGACCCACTCGGTTGCCTTGCGAACTTTGTGCACGCAATCATACCAATTCATTTCAATCATCACGCTACTTAAGTTAACCATTGCTTTATATCTTACTTTATTTTTTATTAATTAATCAATTAATTAATCTATGTTTCCATTTATTAACTAACAATCATGGCATCACTTGTTTCTACTTCCACCCCACCTTTACGCTATTGCACGAATCAATCCAACAAATTAACACTCAGTGCGTATTGATTTTTTTAAAATCACTAGTTGATGAGATTCTAATTAAATTTTCATATATTTAATTTTGTGTTGAATTCAGAATTGAATAAATAATTTTGAGCAGTTTTTAGATAAAAAAATTTAACGAGTTCTAATACTGACTGTTATAAGAAAAGTATCTAAATATAAATTAACATTACTGTAAAATTAATTGTCATCTCACGTCTAAACACTCTTGAGGCCTTTGAGGGTAAATATTCGATATCTAATTTATAGAACACTTTTCAACATGGGAAACAATAAAAATGTTATGGCATGCAAAATAAAACCATTTACACAACATATGTTTTTTTTTCTCTGAGTGAAAAACAAACTGTTTGATCATTTGACAATGCAAGTGACCAATTCAACTTCGGTATGAAACTATTTATTACTTTGGAAAAAGAATTAAATATGTTTACTCTTAGAGGCGAATATGGTATATACATGTTTCAGCAAAACTGTAAAAGAATTGCAAGCGCTATCTGGTCGAAATTCTAGTACTCATTCTAACAGCACAAATCTTCTCTACGAGTTCTAATAACATCACGTTTGATCTTCAGTCTCAATTCATGAATTATTGGATATAATAGAGCGCAAAGTTCGCAAGGGCATCAGATTTTTAGCCCTGAATGGATAGCAACTACTCCCCCAACTAGATTCTCATACTCTACTTTCTGGAACCCAGCATCCGCTATCATCGATGCAAATTTTTCCTGAAATCCATCCATTACAACACGTTAGTTAACACAATAAGAAAACACAAGTAGATGACTCTAGAAGAAAAATTCCTTCAGATCCAAAGTCTCACCAGAGATTTTTCTGCACACAATTCTCATGATGCCAAGTAAACATAAGCAAGTTTTCCATCATTTATAGATATTAAATAAAAACAACAAAAAACTAGAGAACAGTTGAATTTTTCGAGGAAAAACTAAAAGACCATATTATTAATTTAGTGACTATTTTCCTATATTAAATGTTTTGCTAGGCTTCATAATCAACAGGATAAAGCGTGGACCTAAAAACGAGTGTTCTTCGGTTCATATGTAGTCAATTTATATATACTTTTTATTAAAAAAAAAAAAAAAAACTGAAAAGATAGTAGCTACTCTCACCAAATGTCCACTCAAGCAGTTGAATGAATGTAGAGGACTGAAGATAGACTAGTAACGCAGTAAACAAAACCTCTAATAGCTTACTACTCTCGTGTTTCAATTAAATCATAAATAAAATAGGAGCTGTTCATCAACCGATTAGCCTATAACTAATCTTCACCACTCAAAACTTAGTTCAAAACTTTAACTAATATACTTGAGGGGTCGGTAATAAACTGTAACCAGTCATCTTGAGAAGCACGAATTGATCATTTTGCAAATGGAAGTCCTCCCAGCCCTTTTCTTTGAGAAATAAACAGTAAAAAAACATGGATAGCTATCAATAGATGGAAAGTGTGATAACCTGTGAGGGGAAACGCCTGATACTCTCAACTAAGTACTGATAGGATTCCCGATCACCAGCAACCAGCTCGCCCATGTATGGAATAACTGAGAAAGAATAATAATCATACCTACATACAAGGGAAGATGAGTAACATTAAACTGAAAGTTGACTTTAAGTACAAAAGGAGGCCATGATTCTATAATAGTTGACAGTTTACAAGTAAATTAAAGTGTATCTTAGTTATATTTTCTTTCTCAAACGTTGGTAGAAAGCATATAGTCATTCCCTATCTTCCTTATCATATGTCAAACCACCAATACTCATCATTCTCGAAATGATACTCACAAATCTTTAAATATAGGAATACCAACGTGGCTAAGTTCAAGGCAGAGGAACCTTCCTCCTGGTTTCAATACCCTGTTAAAGACAAAAAGAAATAATAAATATAATAATGACTCATCATACATTTTAATTGATTGCCATCACAGCTACGGCATACAAGTTATAGCAAATTCTTGAAAGAGTGCAAACCTACCTATGAGCTTCAGTGAGTACTTTCTCTATGTGTGTGACATTTCTTATCCCAAATGCAATAGTATAACCATCCATTGAATCATTTTGGAAACTCAAGCTTTCAGCATTTCCCTCCACCCATACAAGGGAACCATCTTCTCCAAAACCTATAATATGCAGAAAATATTCATTCCTAGCAAATGAAGATACACTCAACCAAAATCCTTTATGAAAGCTTAAACTAATTATTGACAGTTTAAGACATTTTCATTTACCCTTCTCCAAGGCCCGCTGTTTGCCAACGTTTAACATATTAGGGTTAATGTCACATACATAAATCTGAGTTTCTGCCTCTAAAGTATCTTGAAAAACACCTTGAAGTCCTCTCAGCTTAACTTTGTTTATGCTCTCCAAGATTCTAAAAGCAACATCCCCTGTAAAATCAATAACTTTAAGCTTGATACAAAAACCCTTACTACTTCTAAGAATAGCATGCAACAGCAACATCACTTTAATTCCTGAGAATCTTATTGAGGAGAAGCAAAGTTTATGTTAAATGAATACAAAAACATCTTACAACTATATTCCTTAAAATAACCTTGAACATATTTGGAGCACATACAACTTACTGTTCAAAAAGTTAAAATACCACCATATGAACACATACATCTATTTACTTTATGACTTGTATAACCCAGCAACAAACAACTTGTTCAACAATAACATAACCCAAAAATTAAATATTACAGAAACAAATCAAACAAACTCTTCTTGTGATCTCAATACTTGGACATGCAACTACAAGAGCATTAGACATTCAAGAGTGGAACAATTTGCTCCAGATTAAAAGTTTTATGAAAAATATAGCTAGATGAATCAGCAAAATAGGAGCAGACAGATAATATGCTTGGTCAAGTAGCTTGTGAACTAAAACCTCTCCCTCTAACCAATTCAGAATTCCTTCACTTCTTTCAGTCACTTAACAGATTCAGCTTCAGAACCAAATCCAAAACTTAACATACTTTTCCAGAGTCCGTCAATTTAATTCACATTACAATCTTCTGAAGCCTAAGCAAAGAAACAGTACAAAAATACAGAGACAGCGCCACAGACCTGTGCCACCAGCCACATCAAGATGCTTCATTCCAGGAAACGGATTCAGCTTGGAAACTAACCTGAACAAAAAATAATCACAAATTTAAGCCAAGTCCAACAGCAATAGCTATATGACTGAAATTATTATTATTACTATTATCATATAAATGAGAATGTGAAATAAACCTATCCTTCCACAATCTGTGCAATCCACCACTCATCAGGTCATTCATGAAATCGTAGCTCGAAGCAACGCTCGTGAAGACATCACCAACCATGCGAGCCTTCTCTTCTTCGTTTACATGTTTGAACCCTGAAAATTACCATAATATCATTTTTTTTTTACTTTTTAATTGAAAACTGAAATTTATGCAGGGAGTGTAAACGAACCAAAACTCGTGGAGTGAGAATGTAGTAGTCTGGAAGTGGAAGATAACGCAGGGAAGAGTTTAGTCCCCAACCGTCGAGACACCGATCCCAAAGCCATGGTTTCTGGTGCCGCGAAATCACCACACCAATCACAAATCACACAAATAATGATCGTTTATTAGGTTAACTGAACGAATGTGATGGTGACGATTGTTATTTTTGAAAGCTATGGAAGGTTGGAAAATGAAAGAGCAGAGGAACAACACGCAGGCTCAGACAGGGCAACCGCCAGAACCGTCACCTCCGGATTTCTATTGGGCTTGGACCGCTTGCTCCATCCATATGGGCCAGCCCACACAGATTTCTTATCCCATTCTTCTTTCTCAACTTGAGAAAGTCTAAATTATATATATATTTAAAGTTTTGAATAGTATATTTGAAACTTATTTTATTAATATAATACGAAATACATAGTAAAATATATATATATATATATAATAAGAATTGCATAATTAAAATAAATATTCATATAAATATTTACAAAAGTTGTATGATGAGAGCTACTAGAGGCAAAAATTACTAATTTTATTTTAAATATTATTGAAGCTTATTCACATTAACATTAACTAAATACATAAATAAAATTTGGAGTCAATTGTGAATAAAATAATTTTAGCTTATTATAAACATATTGATATAATTAATTAAATTTAAAAATTAGATATTTTTTATGAAATCATGTACTTTGTGTATACATAAATTAACAAAAAAAAATACATTCATACAAAATAAAAAAATCTATCAATAAGTTGATATTTTCTACACCAATAAATCTGTACGTGGAATATTTCTAGACGTTATAAAATTATATATACTTTTAGTAATCATCAAAACATTTATTGTTCTTTTCATTATTAAAGGTTTGCAAAGGAGATGATGTTATTTCAAAAAAATTGTGAAAATATTTGGTAGAAAAAGATTTTATTTTTTTTACTGAAATCGATCATCATAATAAAATTTTCATTTTTTTCTTTTACTAAAATCATGTTACGTAAGTATGATTTTAATTAAATTAATTATATTTTTTTTTTACGAAATCGTGTAAGGTTACACCACAACCATGCTTTAACCCTATAACGATCAACAAAAATTACTAATTTTATTTCAAATATTATTAAAGCTTATTCATATTA
>Ga0099825_1008897_pt1 | contig 11661 bp, 11 predicted proteins | sample SiratroredBW_FD_76838 | JGI IMG/M metagenome (GOLD analysis project Ga0099825, IMG submission 76838) | Root nodule microbial communities of legume samples collected from California, USA - Siratro red BW | ecosystem: Host-associated > Plants > Roots > Nodule | place: USA: California | collected...
CTTCTAGTGTTAAAGGTACATCTTCAAAATGTGTGAAGCCAAAAACTATCAAGGCTACACCACAGAATGTAACTGAATTCTCTGTTACATCTGTCCTCTAATCATTTCTAGGAAAGAAAGCTTAAATATTTGTAGAGAATGATTGTGCAGGATTTGGTGTATCCATTATTATTGCTCTATCATACATTCATATTTTAATAGAGAGAGAGAGAGAGAGAAAAAAGTGAGATATATAGTTCTTATATAAAAGAAATTCTTTTTTTTAAATAAAACAAAACTTAAATGTTACTTCCATAAAATCTTAATATATGATGGATACAGCAGCAGTGAATAGTCAGGATAAATGAGCGATTAATATCAACCTCCCTCCAATAACACACAATCTCCTGCTCATTTGAAACCTCAAGGAACAAGTTCCTCCAACCGCAAACCAAATCCATAAATCACATCATAATCATGAGTGTAAAACAGAAATCAGATACAATGTAGAAATCATACTTGAGAATCAGTATGAAATAAAAAAAAATATAACGTGAGGCTTGGGGTACCTCACTGTAAATATATTTTAAGAAATAAAAGGTAAAACAATATATCTCCTTTCCCCTTACCTTTGGCAGAACGTAACTTAAGAGAAAGAAAGGTTGCTGTTGAAGGTAACTAGAGACAAAGAAAGGTTGTTGTTTGAGAAATTTGTGTGGCTTTTGAAATCTTTGATGGAGTGGAAATCGTTGCACAAAGTAAATTAAAAACTCACTTTGAGTGGCTTTTTTTTTATAAGCAGTAGTGTATGAGGTTAATTGGGATAATTTTGCATTAAATGAAGGAATCTTTGGTGGCATCATACAGGTGATTAAACTAAAGAAGTAGCATTCCAGTATTAATTGAATATGGTAAGTTACTAGCATTTGCTAAAAACGTGCTTCTATCTGGTATTTAATGTAGTGTACTTGGTTTTTATCCTATATGAAGGCAGGGTTCTAGAAGCCAATTAGCATCAAACTATTAAGTTGTTATCAAGGATTTAATAATAAATAATAATAATGATAATAAAAGTAATTATAATAATAACAATAATAATAGTAGTAATGATAACGATAATAATAATAATAATGATAATAATAATAATGATAATAATAATAATAATAATAATAATAATAATAGTAAATAATAATAATATTTATTTAGAATTTTGAGGATGTTACGTTCTTTTCCCCTTACAAAAATTTTGACCCCAAAATTTATTTAAACAAATGGGGATAACTCCTTCTGATCTTCTCTTCTAGTTCCCATGTAACATCTCCTGTGACTTCGTTCCAGAGAATCTTTACCAGGGGAATTTGCTTTCCTCTCAACTGTTTGATCATCTTGTCTATAATCTATACAGGTATGGTTTCAAATGTGAGGTTATCCTTTAGTTGTACTGTATCATGAATTATTGTGAGAAGGATCCGAAACATATTTTCTTAATTGAGATACATGGAAAACATTGTGAATACTAGAAAAAATAGGTGGTAAAGAAATTTGGTAAGCTACTGGACCTATTTTCCTGAGGATTTGATAGGGACCAATAAAGCGAGGGGTGAGTTTCTTGGATTTTATTGCTTTACCAATTCCGGTGGTTGGGGTGACTTTCAAGAATACATGATCACCTTCTAGGAATTCAAGAGGTTGTCTTCTTTTATCTACATAGCTTTTTTGTCGACTTTGAGTTGTTCTCAACTTTTCTTGAATCATCCTAATTTTATTCGTAGTTTGTTGGATCATTTCAGGTCTTAAGAGTAAATTTTCTCTAGATTCAAACCAGCACAAAGGTGTTCTACATTTTCTCCCATACAATGCCTCATAGGGTGCCATACCTATGCTAGAATGGAAACTGTTATTGTATGTAAATTCAATCAATAGTAAATACTTATCCCAACTTCTGAAATCTTCCAAAACACAAGCTCTCAACAAATCTTCTAAGGATTGGATGGTTCTTTCTGATTGCCCATCTGTTTGAGGGTGTTACGCGGAACTAAGGTAAATCTTTGTACCTATAGCTTGATGTAAACTTTCTCAAAACTTATAAGTGAATCTAAGGTCTCCATCCGAAACGATACTAGATGGAATTCCATGTAATCTTACAAATTCTCTTATGTATAACTCAACTAATTTCTCTAAAGAATACCTAATATTTATAGGTAAGAAGTGAGCAGATTTAGTTAATCTATCTACAATAATCCATATGGAATCAAATTTTTGGATTGTTCGGGGTAAACCAACTACAAAATCCATTGCTATGCTATCCCACTTCCATTCGGGTATGTCTAAGGGTTGTAACATTCCTGTTGGCCTTTGATGTTCTACCTTAGCCTTTTGTCAGATCAAGCATGATGCTGCATATTTAGCTATTTCTCTCTTCATTTTGGGCCACCAGAACATTTGTTTAAGGTCTTTGTACATTTTTGTTGTCCCTGGATGTATGTTCAATTTGCTCTTATGGGCTTCTTCCAAAATCATTTTCTTAATTCTCTCATCATTCAGAACACAGATTCTATTTCCGAATTTCAAAATCCCTTATCTATTCATTACAAAATTTCCTCCATTAATTGATTCCACCAACTTTATTTTCTTTTGAAGAAATTCATCACTTGCTTGAGCCTTTTTAATTTCTTTCTTTAAGTCACTATTAACCTGAATTGCATTGAATTGAATCTTTTCTCGACTTAAAGATATTGCCAAATTCAGATCCCTAAACTTTTCTAGTAATTCCATTTCCTAGATCATCAACGTGGAAACATGCAAAGATTTTCTGCTTAAGGCGTCAGCCACTACATTTGCTTTTCCTAGGTGGTAATGTAATTCAAAATCATAATCCTTTAAAAATTTCATCCATCTCCTTTGTCTCATATTTAATTCTTTTTTATCAAACAAATATTTGAGACTCTTATGATCACTAAAAATCTCAAATTTAGCACCATATAAATAATGTCTGCAAATTTTCAATGCAAAAACAATGGCAGCCAATTCTAAATCATGGGTTGGATAATTTTTCTCATGTATTCTTAGTTGCCTAGAAGCATATGCCACTACATTTATATCTTGCATAAGAACACATCCTAACCCCATTCTGGAAGCATAACAGAATACTACAAAATGACCATTGGGATCGGGTAAGGCTAAAATAGGAGAAATGTTCAATCTTTTCTTAAGTTCTTGGAAACTATTCTCACATTTTTCAGTCCATTCAAATTTTTGTCCCTTCTTAGTGAGTTGAGTTAATGGCATAGCTATTCTAGAAAATCCTTCAATGAATCTCCTATAATAACTAGCCAAACCTAAGAAACTACGAATCTCAGTCACTGACTTTGGTGGTTCCCATTGTAAAACTGTTTTTACCTTGGTTGAGTCTACTGATACACCTTCCTTAGAATTTACATGACCTAAAAATTTTATTTCCTTCAGCCAGAATTCACATTTAGACAATTTAGCATATAACTTTTTATCTTTCAAAATTTGTTAAACTGTTATAAGATGTTTCTCATGTTCCTTAAAGGTTTTAGAATATACAAGTATAACATCTATAAAAACAACTACAAAAGAATCTAAAAATGGATGAAAACTTCTATTCATATAATCCATAAATACTGTAGGAGCATTGGTTACACCGAAAGGCATCACTTGATATTCATAATGACCATACCTTGTTCGAAAGGTTGTCATTGGTATGTCTTCTGCCTTTACTCTAATATGGTGATAACCTGACCATAAATCAATCTTAGAAAATACAGAAGTGTCTCTTAATTGGTCAATCAAATCATCTATTCTGGGGAGTGGGTATCTATTCTTTATGGTATATTTATTTAATTGACGATGATCTATACACAACCTAAAACTTCTATCTTTCTTCTTAACCAATAAAATTGGGGCTCCCCAAGGTGATACACTAGGTCTAATGAATTGTATCTCAAGCAATTCCTCTAATTGTGTCTTTAATTCAGTCAATTCAGAGGGTGACATCCTATATGGAGCCATTCAAATTTGTCCAGTACCTGGTATTAAATCTATGGAGAATTCAATTTCTCTATTGGGTGGTAAACCAGGAATATCATTAGGAAAAATTTCAGGAAAATTTTGAACAACAACTATATTTTTCAAATTAACTTCCTCCTTTGATTCCATAGAAGATAATAATAAGTATCCTTGAATTTTATTTTTTAAAATTGGGTTCTCAGAAGGTTTCAAAAGAACTTTAAGATTGGGAAATACCACTGATTTTTCTGCACAATTTAGAATGACTTGATTGGCAATCAACCAATCCATTCCAAAAATGATGTTTAATTGTGACAAAGGGAGGTAAATCAAATTTACAAGGAATTTCCCGTTTTCAATGAACAGAGGGCAGTTTAGGCAGACTTTATTTGTAACTATAGATTTTCTAATGGGGGTTGAGATAATCAGATTTGTATCTAAAGAATAAATTGGTAATTTCAGATCCTTAACACAATCATTAGAAATAAAAGAATGAGTTGCACCTGAATCATACAGTACATTTAAAGTTTTACCTTTAATGAAACACATACCTTGTATCAGATCATGATTTTGATCAGTTTCAGTACCACTCAGAGTGTAAACTCTACCAGTCGTTGCTGGCCTTGTCTTGGGTGCAGATCCAGAAGGATTGAAATTTGATTTTTGTTGTCCACATTCAGTTGTCACATGACCAAGTTTTCCACACTTAAAGCATATAGGTCCTCGAATATGACAATATCTGGTATGATGGTCCTGACCACATTTCATACACTTAATTTGATTTTCTAAAAGTCTTTTAAAATTTCTAGAATTATTGTGATTGGATGAGAATCTCTGTTGAGGGCAGTCATAGGGTTTTCCCTGGTTATATCCTTTCTTATTTATATGGGGTCCAAAATTCCTGGGTTTACTATTATGTTTGTTTTTTGTATCTTCTATGAATCTACACTTGTGTATAAGGGTAGGAAAATCAAAGATTTCTAATATTCCTACTGCTTTCTTTAATTCGGGTCTAAGTCCATCTTTAAATTTTATACATTTTATTGTTTTTTCAGGGTGATAGAAGAAAGCAGAGTATTTCCCTAATTCCTTAAATTTTGAAGCATATTCTCCAACCGACATGTTCCGTTGTTTTAATTAAGTCAATTTCTTTTGTTCTTCTCATGTCATTGGGAAAATATTTTTCGAGGAATTTGGTTTTAAACACTTCCCAGTTGATATTTATTCCCCCATTTTCCAATAATTTCCTGGTGTTATCCCACCTGTATTCAGCTTCTCCAATCAACATAAATATAGCATAATTTACTTTTTGCTTTTCTGTACAATTCATTACCTGGAAGATTTTCTCAATTTCTCTAATCCATAATTCAGCCTTTTCTGGGTTATATCCTCCAGAAAATTGTGGAGGTTTGCTTCTCCCAAATTCCACCAAACCTTGTGATTCAGTAGTTTCTTCATGCCTTTGGTTTCTTAAAAGTGTTGCAGCCATGTCTCTGATGACTTGTACTGCCTCAGTCAGTTCATGATTTCTTGAATTTTCCATCTAAAATTTCTACAAGTCAATATTTTTTGCTATGTATGTAATGGGTCTCACATGGAAAGTTGCTCTGATACCATCTACTGTCACGTCCAAAATTCTTACTGTTAACAGTATAATGTTAAGTATAAGAATTTCATTTCCTTTATATATATATATATATATATATACATACATATATATATGGTTTATGTTACAAGACAACAAAAAAATATTCTTGGATTTTTATTCCCAAGAAAATTACATTGTCACGTTTTGAACTATTTTTATTCCCATAAGTATGTCATAAGCAGTAATAATAGGGGTTATTTTCGTAAATCCAATAGTGCGGATAAGCAGAAAATGTTCGGGTTCATTTCATTTCCTAGAATCCCTATTAACTGAGTTTTTTTTGTTTCCATAGATTTCCATAACAGTTATATTAGAACATCTTATATTTCCACAAGAATGGAATTTATTATTTACAATAATAACAACCTATTCTCACTGCATCCTTCTATCTTCCTTTTTCACTTTTAGAAAACACAAATTTTAATTGATGTCTAAGATTACTAACTTCCAACCAAGCATGTGGATAAGAATAACATTGCTTAGCATAACATCCCATGGGATATGGTTAGGGAATATAAAATGACAGCCATGTTTACATTTTCAGTATATAGCCTATTTTCTCCAATTTACTAAAAAAGAATAATAAGATTGAAGTGAAAAGAAAGAGGATAAACTAACTTATACTAAAATATACATGCATATATATATATATATATATATATATATATATATATTACAAAAGTTTACATATTATGCAGATTATCAAACATATGCGGCTTCATCACATCGGAGGAGCAAACAGGTTAATTATTGGATTGTTATGGATTGTAGGTGGCATGAAGAATGTAACCACTACACGTCCTTCTAGTGTTAAAGGTACATCTTCAAAATTTGTGAAGGCAAAAACTGTAAAGGCTACACCACGGAATGTAACTGAATTCTCTGTTACATTTGTCCTCCAATCATTTCCAAGGAAGAAAGCTGAAATATTTGAAGAGAAGGATTGTGTAGGATTTGGCGCATCCATTACTGTTGCTCTATCATACATTCATATTTTAACAAAGAGAGAGAGAAAAGTGAGATATACACTTCTTATATAAAAGAAATTCTTTTTTTTATTATTTTAAATAAAATAAAACTTAAATGTTACTTCCATAAAATCTTAATATATGATGGATACAGCAGCAGTCAATAGTCAGGATAAATGAGTGATTAATATCAACCTCCCTCCAATAACACACAATCTCATGTTCATTTGAAACCTCAAGGAACAAGTTCCTCCAACCGCAAACCATATCCATAAATCACATCATGATCATGAGTATAAAGCAGAAATCAGATACAATATAGAAATCATACTTGAGAATCAGTATGAAATAAAAAAACTATAATGTGAGGCTTAGGGTACCTCACTGTAAATATATTTTAAGAAATAAAAGGTAAAACAATATATCTCCTTTCCCCTTACCTTTGGCAGAATAAAGTTAAGAGAAAGAAAGGTTGTTGTTTGAGAAATTTGTGTGGCTTTTGAAATCTTTGGTGAAGTGGAAATCGTTGCACAAGGAAAGTAGAAGTTGTTGTAATTTAAAAACTCACTTTGAGTGGCTTTTTTTTATAAGCAGTAGTGTATGAGGTTAATTGGGATAACTTTGCATTAGATGGAGAAATCTTTGGTGGCATGATACAGGTGACGTAAACTGAAGAATTAGCACTCCAGTATTAATTGAATATGGTAAGTTACCAGCATTTGCTAAAAACATGCTTCTATCTGGTATTTAATATAGTGTACTTGGTTTTTATCCTATATGAAGGCAGGGTTCTAGAAACCAATTAGCATCAAATTATTAAGTTGTTATCAATGATTTAATAATAAATAATAATAATGATAATAAAAATAATTATAATAATAACAATAATAATAGTAGTAATGATAATAATAATAATAATAATAAATAATAATAATATTTATTTAGAATTTTGAGGATGTTACAGATTCAACAAGGCACAGTTCTTTAGATCTTGTCTAAGGATCCTAAACACCGCAACAAGAAGCTATTCAGTTGGAGGGCTAGCTGTCATTCCAAGAATCATTGCATACATTGTCATATGGGTGCTTACACCTCGTGGATTCAACCATGCAGTCCTAACTGAGGACGATCTGATTCTCATATATGGCCTAGTCAATAAGATCAAGGTGAACTGGGTTAGTATCATAAAAGAGCAACTGGTTCGCATAAAGGAAAAGGCTGGAGTTTCACATTCCATATGTTGTACTACTCTCGAGCTTTATAGAATACTTTGATGTTGATGTTAAGGATGAAACTGTTGAAGAACTGAAGGCACACTGTGAAATAACAATTGGAAATCTGACTAAGATTAGGCTGAAGAAAGTTAATAACAATCATTGGATTTGCAAAGCAAGCGCTGATGAGGAAGAACTACAAGAGGATGCTGGAGTAGGGACTAGTACTGCAGCTGGTCAATTTACTGGAGAAGACATGAGGACTAGAGAACAATCTTACTCCAAATTTGAGTAACTCGTGATCAACCACTTGCAGCATTGAGTCCAGTCAGCGCAATCATCATAAATATTGTGAGACACACTTTCAACATCTGGAGGAGAAAGTAGAGGACATCTAAGGAAAGCTTGGGCAGATGTTCTACGGGCCTAACGAATAGTGCTCACATTGCATATCATGTGTGGCCCCTTCCCTTCCATTTGATGAACTCAATGGGAGAGAAGTTGTGTGTTTCATTTATGTGTTTTGTTCGTTGTGTTTTGTTGTATGTTTGGACTGCCTGTTGTGTCTTATGCTTATGTTTGCTTTGTGTTCTGTTGTATTAGGTTTGTTTTAGTTGCGTGCAACTTCAATCCTTGTTTCTATGATGTAGTGGCAACTGAAATGTATTAATCTTTGACCATTCTAGGTCAAAGTATATAAATAAGATGTTTGCCTAGTTTAATACAATTTTATATGCTTTGACAGGACATCAAAGTATGGGGGAGCAAACATGGTGATCTGAACTAACTAAGGTTGAGTACAAAAAGAAATTTAATTCACTGTGTTTTAGATCAATTAGTTTATTTTTTATTTCTGCTCTGAACTTATTAGATTTTATGATTCTAATAAATTGCTTTAGTACTAGACATTTAATGCAGGTTCAGATTGGTAAACTCAACACCAACTGGATCGCCTTCAACAAATTGGGGGAGATTGTTAGCACTAATGCTAAGCCCGTGATTTGATGAAGTCAATATATATCAAAGCTTGTTGAAATTCTGATGGAACCAACCTGGACTAGAGATGTTCAAATGGATGACTTTGAGCCAACATGAAGATGGTTGGGTGATTCGGTCTTAGGTCCTTAGTTGGGTTTGTGTGTAAGTGTTGGCTTGGTACTTAACCATTAGTTGCATAAATCATCACTCTTAAAGAGCTTAAAGATTCACATGTGTCAAAACTAGATTGATTAAAACTAAACTAGTTTTTTATAAAAATAACTTGTGTTGATTTTTTATTGACAAACTATTCAATCAATTGAATGATTGAATCAATCGATTGAATTGTGACAGTTATTATTGTTACAAGTTGAATTTCGACTGAGTCTTCTAACGGTCAATTCAATCGATTGAATGGTTTATCCAATTGATTGAATAGGTGACAAGTAACTTTGTTTAAAAACCAGTTTGGCTATATAAAGGCATAGTGCACTCAGATTTTTTACACAACACAAAAAACATTTTTCAGAATCCTTTGAGAGAAATAGCGCCTTGTGTGTGCGCTCATATTGCAACATTGATTTTCACACAAAACCTTGAAGAAAGTGAATCTTGAAGCATTTCTTGAGTGAGAAATTACGACTTTGGTTCTTGATCTAAGCTAAGTCTTCTACACCTGGTCTTAATACATTTGTATACTGTTCTGTGTAGAGCAATTGAATTGTTAATCCTTGATTCATCTTGAGTTGTAATCTGTTTTGACTGTATTCAGTTACTGGGTTTGTAATTGGGTAGTGCAGTGGGTTTCTGCATTGGTTCACACTTGCTGAAGGGTTCACACTTGCTGAAGGGTTCAGTAAGGTGTGAGTGCTGCAGGGAGCAGTGTGTACTACAGGGAGCAATGATAACTTGCTGGGAGCAAGGGTTGTAAACTGATCTTGTAATCTTGTTTAGGGGAAATCTTTGCTAGTTTGCAAAGGACTGGACGTAGCCCTTGTGGAAGGGTGAACCAGGATAAATCTTTGTGTTCTTGATTTCTTCTTTTCTCTTCTTGAAAGTTTTCTTTTATCTGTTTGTGTTGTCATACTTAACTAATCACTATAATTGACTGAGTTTTTCTAAATTGGAAACTAGTTACTCTCTGGACTTGTGGTGTTGCATTTGATTCAATTAAATTCTTGAATATTCATTAAGAGCTTTCTTGAAACTTACTAGACTATATTTGAAACTTCTTGATTTTGGATTCTGAATCTTGAAGTGATACTTTAATATTGTAATTTGAATTAAAACTATAATCACTTCCGTTGGGCATATAATCAGATATATTTAATTAAATTGATTTGCATATTTCTGTATCAATTTTGGACTGAATCCAAGTGTATTCATATTCCTGCATTCATTCAGTTAATTGAATTTGTGCTTCAGTAAATTGAATTGTTTACTAGACATTCCACAATTGCACATTGATTGATTTAATCAAGATTTTTCATTCTCCAATTTAAATCACTTTCCTTCTTTGTGAAAATTTCTAAAAAGTTCAATTCATCCCCCTCTTGAACTCAGCCTAAACTTGTTTTTCACTACGTCTAGTCAAACTATAAAGGGACACCGTAGATGGTTAACCCTCCCTCTATTTTTCGTCCAAGTGATTAGACGTGAGGGATTTTCTTCAACATATAACTACACTGGTTTGGTACATCAATGTGAGTATGATTGATATGTACTTATTTTAACCACTTTTTCTAATGCATATTGATGATAATAATGACAAGTTTTGGACCATTTTACTGTATTTGGGCTTATTGTTCTTTAATTGAAAGTTTGACTCAATTTTACTCAATTTTTGGAAATTTTCCAGACTTGAATATGTTTCGTATTTTGCCATAACTTTTGTTACAGACCTCACATCAACTTGATCTTTATGTAGTTTTGTAGATAACTCAAAGCTCTACAAACGTTGTGAGAGGGTCCAAGACCAAATTCGAACTTTAAAGTGGACGAAATCGGCCTTGAAGTTAGCATAGAAAATTTGGACAACACTTTGAGCGGAAATTTTCAATTGAGGATAACTTAGTCATTTCACTCTCAAATTAGTTGGGATCAAAACTGTGCGTTTTAGGGCAACTTAAAGGTGAGTCTGGGCCACCTTAGGTTAGGTTAAAACTCTGAATATTATGGTGAGCAAAGGGGTCGTCGCCAACTAGGTTTTTTTGAAAGATTTTGAAATATAATTTTGCGACTTGTTTGTTTTCTTCTTCTTGGATCGTTGTTAGCTTTTTGTAGTTTTATTTTTGTCTTCATTCACTTCTGCATTTCTATCTTGGGCTATTGTTCGTGTTCATTCCACCATGAGTGGCTAAGGTTTTTACTCAATCCGGTCCCTAGAGGTTCTCCCGCTTCTGTTTATCCCTAGGTATGTGTTTTGTGTTGTTTTTCCGCAATTACGTATTCATTTTCTATTTTAATTTGATTACTAAATTTAAGGATTGAATTTGTAAATGATTGAATATAGTTTGATTAGAATGTATTGTGGAGTTCCCGAATCGGAATTAAGTCAAACCGATGATGTTGCTCACCATGGATTGCATTGGTTTGGCACACTAGGTGTTCAATAAAATGCTTCGTGATTGAGGAGTGTTCGGGACGTTAAATAGATGTAGGGATTTCGATTTGTTTAACCCACATATGTAATTGGGATAATATTTAGGAATCAATGAAAGATTAGGGAGAACCAAAGGGAGACCGGGTTGATTTTTATTACGTGAACTTCTCCATTTTGCTTGAATCATTTTCTTTTAGTTTATTTTGTTTAAGTGTTGTGCTTGCCAACCCCCCGCCCCCC
>Ga0099825_1008898_pt1 | contig 11661 bp, 9 predicted proteins | sample SiratroredBW_FD_76838 | JGI IMG/M metagenome (GOLD analysis project Ga0099825, IMG submission 76838) | Root nodule microbial communities of legume samples collected from California, USA - Siratro red BW | ecosystem: Host-associated > Plants > Roots > Nodule | place: USA: California | collected...
AAAAAACAATTAACCTTTAATTCTTTAAAAATTCAATTATTATTATTTTTCTTAAAACATTTCTTTTATTTTACCAAGAAACTTCAATTAATTTAATTTAAAAACAATTTTATTTATTTTTTTATTAAAGCATCTACAAAAATTGAATAAATTAATAAAAAAAATTTATTGGTATATTTTACCCGGACAAAATCGGGTATTAACACACTTTTTCTTTCTTCTTCTTCTTCAAATGATACATTTATATAGGGCTTCGAAGAAGGAGTTGCTACAAAATCCCTTTATGGCCGTTGAGTGCTTTTGAACTCAAATAGCTTTATCTTCTTCCATTTGACTAGTGTGGATGTAGAGGTGCGCTAAATTCACTTCATGTAATATTAAATGTCAATCTCCTCTCCAAACAATATCTTGATAGTTAACAATATTTATCAACATTAGCTTGGGTAACTTTTTACTTTAAAGGAAGTAAAAGTAAAGATTACGCAAAGCAGATAGTTGGACCATAATTGGCATAAGCTTGTGTCAGCATGATTGCAAAAACAAAATAGTTTTAGCTCGTATCCCAAAAGATCTTAATATAGACTTGTGCTTACGAGTAATCTATGTAGACAAAAGATGAAGACATTCCATGCAACAACATAGTAAGCTTAAATAATGTTTTCATTAAGTACAAGTAAGTGTTTATGTGCACTTATCATCTGATGAATATTTCACTTACAAGACAAAGTGAAAATCACAAGGAGTTGTATTGTTTGTCAGAAGAAGCACTTGAGTCTTGTTTGAACTGCTTTTTTTCAAACTATAGCATCTTTCACAAGGTTTCTTCATGTTTATTAATTTGTTGTGACAAACATTTAATCTAAAATATGAGATTACTAGAATTTTTCTCTAATAATCTCAATTTTTTTTATTGTGCTTAAAATCATAAATTTTAGAATGAGATTTTCACAAAGAGATAGAGCAATAAATACTTTTAACACCAACAAACTTTCAGATAAAAAAATCATAAAGCATATGTTTGATAGGTTGTCAAATTTTTCAATAACATTGATTTTTCATTATTCATATCATATTAACAATATCTAATCTTTGACCAATTGAATACATATTACATTGCATTTGAAAAAGAGAAAAGAAACATCAATCTTAAAAGTGGACTTTAACATAGTCTATTGTGTTTTCAAAAACAAGTAAAACAAAATACAATACATCAACTTAAAATTGCTCTCCCTCTAAGCTTGTGCATCTTCTTTAAAGTTGCCCCTTGAATTATACAATCCCATTTTCTTTTCTTGATATGTTATGTTCTCCCCCTTTTTAAACAACAACAACAAATAGGTGGACAGGCTAAATCATTTAAATTAGTCTACCTCCTCCATTTCTTCATCATTTGAGGATAATACCACTAGTGCAAACAAAGTTGTGGATAAGAGAGGCTTGGGTCCAAGACGGTTGTCATTGCCTTCCATCGAGCAACTTCTAGAAGGGCTCATTATATGCTTGAAGAGCTGGTTCAAGTAAAGCACCAACAATAGTGCAAGTTGGTAGACTTTAAATGTTCATTCTCGTTTGCAATCCGCCATGAACTGGTTTTTCAAGCAACCCCCAATATTGAACAAATCTTATGGATTTATCAACCAAGTTTGGGTTGTGAAATCTTTGTAACCCTTCCTCAAAGAGCTCTTTTGTTAAATGATGAGGCCCCTAAGATTGTTCACATTCTTCATCATCAGAGGCAGATTTAATAGTAACATATGTATTGTCATCGAAGACATGTACAACAAATGATGGAATACCTATGAGCAAGGGGCCAACTACTAGAGCTATGACTAGAAGAATACAAAGGTGTGGAACTCAGTTGACCTCAACAAAGCTAAACTTCTATCATCTTGGCCAAGTTTTAGTCCATAAAAATTTGCATATTGTAGAATTTATTTTTGAGCCTTGTATTTTTGGACAAGTAGTATAAGATTTTAAAAGCCTTGAGCCTTGTAGACATCTGGGATGTCCACATAAGAGCCTTGGATGCCAAGGTGGAAGCTAGCGTGCCACATGGCAACCTCTCATTTAAGAGGATTTGAAGCTTGTAATGCAAGTTATCGATGTTGCATGACAAGCTCTCATTTGAGAGAATTTTAAAGTTTGTGAAGCAAGTTACTTATGCCACATGACATTTTCTGATTTGAGAGGATTTTTGAAAATTGTGACATAAGCTTGGATGTCCAAAAGTCTATAAATAACAGTATTAGGCTTATGTAATTTCTAACTTGGAATGAGTAATGAATTGCTGCCAATTTGGTGTTTCAACTTGTTTTTGAGTTCTCTCTAGCGTAGTTTCCTACATAGAATCTCTACCAGCTATTTTTGCTATGATAGCAAGTGCATTAGTTGCAAATGTAGTAAGTAATAAATATATCATTCTTTTCCAATGCAATTGTCAAATATACGAAAATAATTACAATTATAACAAAATTAGATTAAAAAATAATTCCATGATTAGTTTCATGTGCAAAAATAAAATAATACTTAATATTGTTTATCAACAATTGAAATGCAAAAAAAAAAAAAAGATTAACTATGAATAATATAAGATTGTTAGGGTTAGACTTCACCAATCCTCACTCTCATGCATAGAAACATTTACTTTATCTAAACAATAATCAATGTGAACCCACAAATATACTCAAACCATAAGTTCTTAGATGAATGAGCCTAAGATTATTTATTAATCGTCTATTCCTAGACACAAGCTTTCATTTGGTATTTTAATTCAATTTCTGATTACAAAAAAATATATTCCAATAACCAAAGAATCAAAGATCAAGCCACAAATTAACACAATAGGAAATATCTGCTGAATTAAAATACTAATAGATTGGAAGGAAAGTCATAAATATGAAAACCGAAAGGATTACATGAGAGTTCAGAAAGGTTAAGTCCAACCCAAACAACAATGGATTTAGTTCCTCATGATTATGAGAATACTAAACATTGCATATGAATAAAGGAAATAAAAAATTACTCCTAGAAAACCCTAAAGTTCCCTTAAATTTCCAATTTTGCTCCTTGATGGTTTAAGATGCCTAATCGTAATGTAGAACAACTATTAAATAGGATGTGAAAATCGATGCTCACACTCAACTCAGGCTTTGATGCCGGGCATGACTGAATTTTGTTATTGATCCACACTTCCAAGCCTAACCAATGTTGGGTGCAAGTCTTGTGCACTAAGCTCATTTCCAATGAATTGCTCTCGAGTTTGCTAAAGTCGAACTCAGGTTTTGGCATCCGACTTAAGTTGTTTTGTATCTATTTTTTGTTTAACCTTTCACCTTCAGGGCTTCAATCCTCCTTTTGATCCAATGTTTTTCTGTTCATTTTCAAGCAAAATAATATGAATTAGTAATCAATTCATTTTTTGATTTCATAATCATTTATTACTCAAGTGTAAAATGTAACAGAAAATGCACACAATTTTTAACACACATGGCAATTTAATACATGCAAGGATGGGGCACATGAGGAATAAGAGGAAGAGGATTATGAAGGAATTAAATAAGGAGCATGGTTAGGAAATACAAAGAAGAAGAAATAAGAAAACATTTTGAAGGAATAAAAACAAGAGGAAGAATTAGAGCTTTGGAAGAAGAAATTAAAATAATTAAGTAGAGATCTTAAAAATAAAAGGAACTTGAAAGAAGAGAAGAATTGGAAGGAAGCAACTTAAGAGAAGCTCTTTGACCTTTCGAGCTCTCCATGTGCTCGCACATGCAAGGATTTTCAAGTCATCATTTGTAATCATTACATTCCATGCACTTACATACTACTAAGTGCAACTCCCTAATTTTTAGAAGATCAATTTTGTTTAATCTTAGTTAAATTTTGTTAATCTTTTGACTCTGCACACTCCAGTTTGGACATTCAAGCCTCTATATAAAGGAGTGTTTTTCACTGTACAAATCCTAAAAGAGAGTTAATGAGAATTTCTTTTGAGGTTTTCTTGAAAGTTGAGAGTGTCTCCTTTCTCTTTATTTTTTAGTTCTTATCTTGAGAGGATTTTTCAAGTAGTGGCTCTTCATGCACTTATCCTTTGGAGATCCAGTCCCTAAGGTGGCCTGTTCTTCCACTCTTCTTCTTTTCAATCCATTTTTAGTTTTGTTTTACATTGTTTACTTGTTTCTTTCTTCCATTTCCATTAATGTTTCATGCTTCTACACTCTTTTGCTTCCATTGTCACGCCAATCGTGTTGCTCCATTAGACGTGTTTTGTTCTCCATCTCCTAAGGAGTTGATCTAGATTCTACAATTCAAGGAACCATATCAAATAGCAAGCAATCAGACGATATTTTTAGGCTAATAGGGATATACCAAAAATCATTTCTAAAGATTTTTTATGGCAAATTTCTTTTTGACCCATCCTCGACCTAAGGGGGTGTCGCTAGTAGAAAATGAGTATTATAAAGGATCTACTTATCCATGAAAATGGGTCGTAGATGCATGCCCAATATGTATATACCCACTTTTAGTGGACTCAACGATTCTGTAACATAAAATAATTTGTTAAGATTCTCATAATCGAATGGGAATCAAATATTTCAAGTAACTAACTTTCCAATACTGATTTAAATCCTTGAAAAAATATATGTTAGATGTAGTAGGTAAAATATTAGAATTTGTTACATAATTTGGGTATAATTTTAGTATCATAATCAATTATTTGCTAAGAAATAAATTGAACAGACCCATTAAGAGAAAGGGGATTGAAAAGTTCTATTTGGGCAAGTCTATAGAGCAATCAAAAACCTCCATGGTTAGAATAAATTGGCGCTCACCATGGCCCCGGTAAACTATTCCTGCTTCCACAATATTTTCGTGAAGCACTAACCATGAACACTACCCTGAGAGTAGAAATGAGAAACCACAGACAACCAACGCCCTCTGATGCTAATGGCGAAACCCCAACCTTGCAACAAATCCTGAATACCACGCAGAAATTGTAGTGTAGTAACAAAAAATTCAAGAAGCAAATTGAGGAATTGTAAGTTGTGAGGGAACATTAAATAGAGGAGGTTTACCTTATATTTATGCACTTCAATATTTAAGTCTGATAAAATTGTTGTCTACAAATGTGGCTGAAAGGTATGTTACTAAAACAGATTGTCGAATGGCTCTTCCCTAAATAAGCAACCGAATGGTGCGTCCCTACACTAAATGGGTCATCAAATGGTGCATCCCTAAACTAAATGGACCACTGAATATGCGTCTCTAAAGCGGCCACCAAATAATGCGTCCCAAAAGCGGTCATCGAATTGTGCGTCCCTAAAGTGGCTACCGAATAATGCATCCCTAAACTAAATGGATCACTGAATGGTGCATCCCTAAAGCAGCCATCGAATGGTGCGTCCTTACACTAAACAAGTCACTGAATGGTGCGTTCCTAAAGCGGCCACCGAACGGTGCGTCCCTAAAGCGACCATCGAACGGTGCGTCCCTAAAGCAGCCACTGAACAGTGCGTCCCTAAAGCGGCCACCGAATGATGCATGTTTATGAAAATCGTAAAGTCAAAGCTGAAAGGCTTAACGATGCGGAAGAAGAAAGTGAAAGCCAAAAGGCTTAATGATGCGGAAGCTGAAAGTCATAACCGAAAGGTGTGCCTGAAAAGCATTACCGAAAGCCATAACCAAAGGGCGAGGCCTGAATCATAATCGAAAGCCATGACCGAAAGGCGTGTTAATAAATCTCAAAAACACAACCGAAGAGGTGTATATTAACTCAAAATGTCGCAATTGCAATTACGATGGGGTGATAAAACAATTTTTTTAAGAATATTTAAATTGAGATTGGAGTCGCCACCATAGTTTATTATGAAAAACTATAGAAAAACAAAAAATAAATAAATAAATAAAATATCTGCGAACCAAATTTAAGATTCGGGAGTCGGTTAGGTGTGGGAAAAGTATCAACACCCCCGCAATGCCCATCCTAAGACGGTACCTTTAATCAAATAAAAAGAATGAGTGTGTTTGTACAGAATGTTATTTTTCCAAAAATAATACAAATACAAATAAAGACAAATAAAAGAAACAAATAAAAATAATAAAACAAACAACTATTAATAAACAAAAATACAAATAAAATAAATAAAATAAAATAAAAATGATAATAAATTAAAATAAACATAAATACAAACAAACAAAAATACAAAACAAAGATACAAATAAATGAAAATAAACAAAAATGTCAATAAAATAAACATATATATAAATAAACAAATAAAAAAATAAACAAAAATACAAATAAAATAAATAAAAATAAACATAAATACAAAGAAACAAATAAAAAAATAAACAAAAATGCAAATAAAATAAAAATAATAAATAGTAAAAAATAAAGAAAACATATTTTTTTTAACATGACAAGGATGAACCTTGATCCTAGGTATTTCCATTCAGATAGAAAATCAGGGATAACATAATTCTAATTTGAAAATTGTTTGATACAATATTTAATATTTTCTTATTTTTTTAATTTGAAAATTTCGTATACTTTTTTATTTTTAACTTTTGTAAAAATTTTACCTTTTTAATTTTATTTTAGAAGATGTTCATATTCTTATTTTTGAAAACTTTATATATTTATTACATTTTTAGAAATGTTTTATAGAAATGTTTTATGTTCGAAAATTTCTTTCGAAAATGGGAGCGGAAATTTAATTGAACTATATTAAATGGATCATAAAAAGAACGATAAGGTAAAAAGAGACGAGTGATTATATTGAGAGAAAAAATGATAATTAGGTAAAAACAATTGCCATGGTTGTCATCACAGGTAGTCGACGGTGATGGCTCGGCGGCAATGTCTCTGATTTTTGAGTTTTATATTGTATTTGTTTCTTGATTGGAATTGGTTTTGGAGAATGATTTATGATTTTCACTGGGCTTGGTTCATATTTGAAAATTGAACGAATTGGAGAAGATTTCTAGTGGGTTCAGGTTTGATGATTCTCTGGATTTCGAAACTCAATTTTGGGATTTTGGTATTGGTTCAGCTTGTTTATTTTAGTTTTATTTGAATATAGTTTTGGTTTTGAATTTTTGATTGGAGGAGTGAATTTGGTTCCTATTTGGAATTGGAAATTTTTTAGTGTAAGTAGCCCTGTATTTGATTGGATTTTAACTTCACGTCATGGCACACAATGAGTCAAAAAAAGTGTAAACATAATAGGTTATACAGCACATACTTTACCAAAAATGGAAAATAAAAGGAAAAAACGTGCACCTTGTTGGATTTAGTGTTATATGACTTCAGCAATTGTCTCCTATGCCTATGCCACAAAGAGTTTCAGTGTTATACGAGAATGTAAAAACTTAAGCGAACCGTGTGTATTTTCTCTGAATTCTTGGCATCTGAGTCAATGAAGAACTGTGTATGATTTGTTGTTCAATGTATATGAAAAACGTATATTTTACAAAAGTTCTACCAACCCTTCAATTTTCAGCTCGTGATTTTCAGTAAACCCACCTTAATTAAAAAAAACTGACAATCAATTACCTTAATCAACATTAAGTAGAATAATTTTTTTTAAAACTATCAACTCACCTATTCAAATTTCCAATTAATTTCATAATCAAAAATAAAATTCTATTTATTTGAAATTAATTTCCCTGGATTAAGAATGGATAACGGTAGATTAAAGCATGAGAACAAGTAAGAAAATTATAAAAAAATAAATAAAGAAATAAAAATAACCCAATTTATTGACAATAAATGGGAATAATTAATCAGAATGTTCAATGGGGAAAATCCAGAGACCTAGCACTAAATAGTGAGAGAACGAGGTCAGTAATTAATAAAAAGGAGTGCAAATAACAATTTTATTTTTATTTTTGACACATCCTTAATGGGTTGGACTTCAACCAAACTGATCAGACCAGGTCATAGCTGTTTTGTTTTATTTTTTCTAAATGAACCCTTATTAAATTGGGTCTCATCCAAATCATTTTATTTTTTTGACTAGATCTTTTAATGGATTGGGTTTCCTTCAATTTTTTTTTGAGTGATTCTTCCTACACCTCCATGACGACTTCCTGCACCTCCATATTAATAACGATTTTACAAAAGTATCCTTTTGATATTTTTAAAAAACCCATTTTACCCTTTTCATACCTTCATCATCTCCTTCTTCCATCCTTCTACCATTTCAGGCTCCAACAACCCTGCACCTCCATACTTCCATACGCAAGTTCCTACACCTTCCAAATTTCTTCCATTGTTCTCCTCTTGCATTAGAGAAAAGCTTGAGAACCACAAAAGTTTCACCATTGTATCCTACATCAACCTCCATCCACTCTCCACGGGCACCACAAAGGTTCCACCATATATCAAAATTTCAACAATACAATCAATTGAAGTAAAGGTAAGGTGTATTGTATGTTTAATTTCATATTGGAGTGAAAGTTTGAGAGTTTAATGGCGGACGACGGCGGTGGATGGCATTTTCGCCGTTGAAAGTCGTCATTGCGGGTTCTGTAACCCGCAATGCATTCGAAAATTCAAATGCATTGTAGGTTATAGAACCTGCAACATTTTTCAAAAAAAAAAAACATTTTGCGGGTTTTGTAACCCGCAATGCATTCGAAAAAAAGGAGTGCATGTAACACATTAAACCCTAAACCCTAAACCCTAAATCCTAAAATTCAAATACATTACGGGTTACAGAACTCGCAACATATTTTTTTCTGAAAAATGTTGTATATTTTGGTTACTTTGGATTTTCAATTTTTTTTCCTTGTTTTAGAGCTATGGCAATAACTAGAGGGGGTCGAGAAAGACCGACAGCCTCTGTAAGGCGAGGAGACAGACATGATGAAGTTGCTAAGGCAGGGGGATTCCCAGGTGGCCCTTCTGATCGTTTTGTTTTGGTTAGTTACCCTAATCACATTGCGTTTAGACTATGGAGTGGTGAGGTAAGATATTTACAATTTCCTATATTGTGTTGGTGATTGGATTAAATTCAATTAGTTACATGAGAATTAGGAATATGAATTATATTGTTATTTGTTTTGTATAGGAACGGGGAGAGATTGGTCTCCCATGGAAGAAAAGTTAATAAATTTGGGATTCCTTGCCCACAAGTTTATGCTATTGTAGAAAATTCTGGATTGCTACCTCTTTGTAGGATTGCCTATGAAGTTCTTGACAAAGGCTTAATTACAGCCTTTGTTGAGAGATGGTACCAAGATACAAACTCATTCCATCTGCCTGTTGGAGAAATGACGATCACATTAGACGATGTGTCGTCTATATTGCATCATCCTATTGTGGGACAATTCCCAACATATGATGCTTTGAATCATAATCTTTCCAAGAATATGCTGATGGAATTATTAGGAACATCAAAGACTAATTCAAACAAAGAGTTAAGAAGAAATAAAGGTGCCCAAGTCAGACTAGCTTGGTTGAGGGAGGTTTATGAGCAATGCTGCATTGACCGGTCATGGGAGTGTGCTGCTAGAGCTTATTTACTACATCTGTTAGGGTGTACTATATTTGCAAATAAGAGTGCAACTTGGGTTTCTACCTGTTATCTTCCATTGTTTAGAGACCTTGACATGTGTGGACAGTGGGCTTAAGGAGCAGCTGCTCTGACATTCATGTATGAGCAGTTATGGGATGCATGTCTTAGTGAAACAAGACAGTTGGGAGGTTTTCTTACCATTGTTCAGGTATAATTTGACTCTTAATTTAATTATATGTTAGAAGTTATATAAAGTTGTCAATTGAAAATAGTCATTGTTGATTTGTTTAAAATAATATAGGCATGGATTTACGAGCACATCCCGTGCATGGGAAGAAGGACTTTGAATTCTAGATACGATGAAAGTCTTCCACGGGCAGCTCGATATGTTGTCGGACGTCATGTTTCGAGCTTCTTTGAGGTCAGGGCCCATTTAGACCGGTTGACATATACTGACGTTGTGTGGACTCCATATCATTCTCACCGAGTAGCTCGTCCATTTGAGACTGTATCATTATTTCGAGGACGCATCCATTACGGGTCCACTTGTGAGAAATATATGCCAGATCGTGTCTTGCGACAGTTTGGGTACAAGCAGAGAATTCCAAATGCTGTTTTGCCTCACAACGGTGCTGTTTTTGAGACCATTGACTATAGATGGTTACATTTTGCTGATCATTTGGTTAGCGGTCTTACTCCAGCATCCGAGCCACATGCATTCTTAGACGACTACATGGATTGGTTTATGCGTATCTCCCATCCATTTATTACTCCTGGTGCTGAGGATGAGGCGCCACGTGTGCCATCTCGTTGTCGATCTCGTAGTCCAGCTGACATAGACCCTCCCCCTCCATCGGATCAGGAAAGGAGTCCAGTAAGTTATTTTTCTTGTCAATGTTATTGAATTCATTTTAAATGATTGATTTGATTAATGTCTATTATTTTCATATTGCAGAGTTTATATAGACGTATTGTAAACGTTCTGCAAAGGATGATTGATTGTGGCGACGTGCGAGAAGGCACTAGTGCCTATGAAGGGACTCAAGAGGCACTGCAGTACACCCGAGAAGGTTGTCGTGAGGGAACTGTGTACACATGTCGTAAGAAAGGAGGTCGTGGCAGAGGAGCAGGACGTAGTTGATACTACTATTTTATTATTTGTATTTTAGATGATAATACTTATTATGTTATTATTTCTACCCAAAACTATGTTACTATTTGTACCGATTACTATGATATTGGTATGTTATTATTAGTATTCCTCATCATATTGGTTACTATGTTATTTCAGATGATAGACAACAAATATAGTAAGCAAATGCTTTTACAATCATCAATCATCTCCAAGATTAATGTGCAAGTTATTAGGTTGTAACATGTTTGTAAAACGTTGCATATGACCAACGTAATACGATGATCACAATCTTGCCTCTGGATAACAATACTTCGACCAAAGCATGTCTTCTGTAGGTAAAGGACTACCATCCCGTAATTTCACCTGAAAATAATTAACATTCATGTTAATATAACGATAAATATTAAACTTTTTGGCGTTATTTAGATCATTATAATATGTACCATACACATGTCCTATACATATTATCCGATGTGAATGGTTAGAACTTGGTGGTCTACTTCTTAATGGAAAAATGGTTATGTTCTGCTTCAGTGATAAGCAAACTAATACCACATTATATCTACTAGTAATGACATAACCCATGTCAGGAATTGTCATCCATTTCTGCACAGTAGCCTGCATGTTGAAATTGTACATATTACATTAATAATTACACATGACTTAAATAACAATACTTAATGATAAAGCTGCTTACAGTTGTTGATCGTTCAAGTAGCAATGAATTCTTCAGTTCCTCAACTCGATCAAATCCTCCTAAAGTGGCAGCATATTCATCATGCCAAGCACAAAGTTCTTTGAACAAATCCATACGAACCAATGACCATGATTCTTCACCCATACCCAACAATGTAGCAATAGATCGATATCCACAATTTCCATCTGCTTTCACATCAACAACATCTTCGATAAATGGATGACAAATCGAATGAAATTGATCAAGCATTGGAACAACTTTCTGACTCAGTGTTAATTGTGATTTTCTCCTCAACCCCTTTTGTGAAGAGC
>Ga0099825_1008899_pt1 | contig 11660 bp, 5 predicted proteins | sample SiratroredBW_FD_76838 | JGI IMG/M metagenome (GOLD analysis project Ga0099825, IMG submission 76838) | Root nodule microbial communities of legume samples collected from California, USA - Siratro red BW | ecosystem: Host-associated > Plants > Roots > Nodule | place: USA: California | collected...
AAAAAAAAAAAATATATATATATATATATATATATATATATATATATATATATATATATATATATATATATATATATAATTTATGTTATCAGACGAGCTGTACATATCATCTTAAAAGTATTTTATTTTGTACCTAAATATTTTACACTATCGAACGCAACACAGCAAAAAGCCCACATTCGAGTCTATCCAAAGTCAATTCTAATCACGATTTCTCTAAGTATTACTACTAGATATATAATAATTAATAAGACAAGAAAAATTTACTAAATGAAACAAAATATAATAATTAATAACACAAGAAAAATGTTGTTAAATCAAACAAAATGTTACTAATATGATTTAGTAACATTTTATCAAATATAAGATATTATCTATGTCATTAAAAAATTTTAGTAACATTTTTACTTGTCATTTGAAACATTTATAAAAATTTCACTAAATATTTTTTGTAATATTTATTTAATAAAAAGTTAACATTTTAAAAATGTTACTAATGTTTTAGTAATATTTTTTAACAAAAAAGTAACACCACAAAAATGTCACTAAAATTTATAATAATATTTCATTTATCATTAGAAATATTTACAAAAATGTCACTAAATATTTTTTATAGCATTTATTTAATAAAAATATAACATTTGAAAAATGATACTAAAATCTTTTAGTAATATTTTTTATTAAAAAAGTAACATCATAGAAATGTTTCTAAAAGGTTTTAGTAACTTTTTTTTACTGAAGAAACAACATTTTAAATTTATTACTAAAAGTATTTAGTTACATTTTTTTAAAATAAAAGTAATATTATAAAAATGTTGCTAAATGGTTCTATTAACATTTATTTAATAAAAAGATCATTTACTTTTTGTCTTATTTCTTTTAAATAATAAGGTATGTCCAATATTATTTTCCCACAATATATACAGTTTTTATTACACTTGATTATAATTATGCACGAAAACTAATTATGATCTTGAAATTATCAAATACTTCACTTTATTTGAAGTCCAAATTAATCTTTACATGTCACAATTCAGCTTGCACTTTAAACACAAAATGGACAAATTAAACAAATCATTGTGCATAGAGAACTTATGTTGTCATACTATTCCAATCCACAACCCCTTTCCTCTTAATTCAATCCAGAAATCCAATATGACAACAATTGAAATTCTTAAAACATAATAGACTGCAAGGTTTACATATGCTCCTAAGTGCTGCCACCCACATCCTCTGGCAATACCTGTAATGCACAAGTGTTACCTTATTATATTTTATGTCATTTGCGACTAAATTGTATTGAGATTGTTCATCATCACCATTTTCGCATCAATAAAATTTATTAAATATTTGACAAAAGCATTAGCAAACTAATCAAAATCGTCAATATCTAATTTACACAACTAAAATTTAGAAGATAAATCATATTAATAGCATGCAATGGCAACAAATACACTCATATATCCAATGCTTTCGTTCTGCAATTCATCCAGCAACCTCAACAGCATTAAAATCCAACCCAATTCAATCTCTAAACAACAATATAAGCACGGAAACACATCACCAACAAGCACCATCAAAACAGAAAGAGGAAAAACTTGTAAGCAGTTCTTTAAGTGTTTTAGGTGATGTTTTCTAGTCAAAATTGTAGTTTTATATTGTAAAAATTCACGTAAAAGAAGATAGCATTCAAAGGTCAACACTGATTACTGAGATAAAACAATTCCAACAAAAGTACTCAAGAAACTGTATCTATGTTTTATCCAAAATAAAGTGCACAGTCACTACCCAGCTTCTGAAAACCATCCTTTTGAACCTGCAAAAAATAAACTAACAAACAAAAGTAAAATAAACCCTCCACCAATTCCAAAGTTGTTATCCACGACTCAAGTTGATAAACTTAGAAAATGGGTCAGAAAGTGTAAATTAAAAAAAAATTTGTTCAACATAAAATGTTCTTCTACATGTAAACTTAGAAAACCTTACACTTCTTGTCTATTTCTTGTGAGATTTATCATCCTTCAATTGACTCAAGTTAGTCCCATCAAAATGAACTTTGGGTTTACATCCTCTTTTTTCCATTTGTTTCCCTTGAACAATACTGCTTCTCTACTTATGTTAGATGGAGTTCATTAATAAATAACTAAAATAACAATACAAAAGAAAGAAAACAAATTACCTATATAGAATAAACCAAAAAACAAATAATTCTTATGAATGAAAACTATAATGTGATAACATATTACATCAATGACCTTTCATTTAATTTATTGACAAGTAGTTTTCCTTTGAGTTTGGTTGTTGTATTGAAATAAGGCTCTTTTTTCCTGATTCAAATGTCATAGATAAGAGACTTAACTAACATTAAATTATTTAAAACTAAAAAAAGTTTAGATTTACTTCATTAGTCATAAACTTCCATGCTTTAAGAGCCTGTTTATGAACCTATTTTAAAAAAAATGTTAATTAATAAATGGGTTGAAATAATTAAAATTTATCAATTTAATGTATTTCACTTGCTCTTTCTGAATCACTTACTTCTTTACCATTGTTCTCAAATCGTTGCCTGTAATAATGATCATTATAGCCAATAAACTAAAAGAACAAAAGTTGAAACATACTTTAGAGAACAAGGATTTACAAGAATAGTTCAAAGGCATTGGATGGATATTTGTGATATTCTGATTTCCTGGATAAAGAAAAAAAGGAGTGGAATATGTTCTAAAATAAGATTAACAAAATTAGTTACTAAATAATATAAAAAAAAATAAAGAAAAATGTTACATGAGTTTACCTCTTAGTTAACTTAGTGTTAGTTTTCTCCTCTTTTTCCTTCTTGTTTGTGGAGGTGGTATGACTTTGTTTCTATACCAAGGTAAAATGAAAAACATGTAATGTGTAATATCGAATTCAATAATAAGTTTAATATAAAATTATATAGTATACCTCAACAACAATTTCTTCTTTTACATCTTGGATGATTTCCAAGTCTGAAACCATTGCTTCTGAATAACCGCTTTGCAATTGAGTAAAAACAAACTTGAAATTGTTTAAAAGTTCAACTTTCATGGCTTCCACTTGTTCTTTTAGCCTGGCTTTCATTTCCTCTTGCATTCTTTCTTTTATGCTTTGAAGTTCAACTTAAGCATTTCTTTAAACTTCATCAATTAATTTTTGTATTTCAGCTTGAGATTTAGATCCCCATAAGTCTGAAGGTACAACCCCTTTTCCATATGTGTGCACATAGCCATGTTTATCTTTTCCAAAGACTTGAGAAAATATATCATATGGTGTTGAATTTTTATCTAGTTCTTCTGAATGAGAAGCAATTGCATCCTCAAGATTTGACTGGAAATGAATGAAAATGACAAGAAAATGATTATAAAAATATTATAAAACAAAATTATTATAAAAGAGATAACGATTATCATACAATAATTTCTTTGGTTTCCTCATTCTTTGGCTTATGTGTCATGATGAATATTTCTGCACGAGATGGCTCTCTTCCATAAGTATTCTTCATTGCCTACATGTAGAAGAAAACAAAATATCAGTTTAAGACAAATAAAATCATTAATACAATTCGTTAGCCAATTGTTCTAACCTCTTGATATCATATCTTAGCAAAGGTTTTAGTTATTATTGTATGTACAACAGTAAATTTTGCTTTACTTATCTTGTTCTTCTCACTACGAATCTTTATAATAAAAACATGAAAATAGTAAAAATAAAACCAACCAAAGTATAAGTACAAATTTTCATATGATAAAATCTAGATAATGGAGTAACCTTAGCTATGTCAGATTTCTAAAATTTTATAAGAATTTTCCACTACCCAAGAGGAACGGTCAAAGGCCTATTTTTCCAGTTGTAATCGTATGACATATTTAGAAAAAAAATGTTTTGCCTTCAATCGACATTTATGATTCCTCCAACTTGAGGATATGCTTTCTAAAACCCACTTTTTGGCACATTCTTCAATATCAAATTTTGACTGCATATCATCAATTAATAAATATTAGAATTTAAATATTATATATAATTGAAGATAAAGGTTAGTTAAGTGAAATACCAAAACTGTTTTCCACATATCATCCCAATGATCTTTCAGTCCTTTCCAAGTAGTGAATGTTAGAGGAGCTAAGTGTCATTCCTAGCTAATGTTCCCAGATAATTGCTTAATGTAGCTCGATATGTACCAACAAGTTGTGGCCAAGAGCATTAAGTTTAATTGGCAACGCTCCTCATACTTTAGGCCATGAGCCTTAAGACATTTGGCAGGACCTCTTTTTCTTTTACTAGTAAAACCTGTTAATTAAGTATAAAATTAGTACATTGTCTACAAAACATAACCATATTACATATATGAATATACATATATAAATAACTAACCAATGTCGTGGAGTGGAGCTTGACTAGATCTTGATCCAACTTCTTCCAACTCATCAAGGATTTCAGCCATAGAACCGCTTGGAAATGACACTTTACAATTCTTGCCCAACAAAGGTAATTTTTCTTTCTCACCACTAGCCATATAATATCAAATATAAAAGTAATAAAACAGATCACAAATTGTAAGGTAAGGCTAAACATGGAAGCAACAGTTGGTACAAATTACAATGCTTAAATTAACTTCCAGCTTGACAATAAACTTAGAAAGCATAGATGTATGTGATGGTGACATAGTTTCTATTTCAATAAATATTAGAAAAGTATAAAAAATGATTCCAATAAATTAGTATTTTAATATTGATTTGTTCGAGATTATTGGAACTGGTATTCCTCCCTTACTTGATGTTATTAGTAAACTGCTACTACATAAGTATAAATATCAGTATAAATATCACACCGCTGCTGACTGAAGTACACCACTGCTAGTCTCAATCCTCTTATCCCTCTTACTCTTGTTCCATAAGTGATTTGTTGGTGAAAGAAAATGGTAAAGGTGTTTTGATGGGATATTTGGGGATCCAAAAGACTTTTGAAACATTGCATGAGCATATTTACTGGTCCCATATGAAACGTGATGTGTATAAATTTTGTCAACAATGCATTATTTGGAAAAAAGGCAATAAAAAAGTGATGCCACATGGTTTATATACTCTCCTACTTGTTCCTGATTATCCTTGGATTGATATATCTATAGACTTTGTTTTGGGTTTGCTGAGAACAAAGAATGGCAAAGATTTTATTTTTGTGGTTGTTCACAAATTTTCAAAGATGACACATTTTATACCATGTAAAAAGGTTAATGATGCTTGCCATACAACAAATTATTTTTCAGGGAAGTTGTTCGACTTCATGGACTACTTCGGAGCATTGTAAACCAAGTTCCTATGTCATTTTTGGAGAACATTGTGGGCTAAGTTAGATACTAAATTACTTTTCTACTAGTTGTGATCCACAAACCGATGGACAAATTGAGGTAGTGAATAGAACTTTAGGCACTTTGCTTAGGACTACTTTAAAGAAAAATCTTAAATTTTTAGAAGAACATTTGTCCCATGTAGAGTTTGCATATAATAGGATTGTCCATAACACAACTAACTATTCACTATTTGAGATTGTGTTTGGGTTTAATCCTCTAACACCATTTCACTTGTAGCTTATGCCTAACATTTCTGAATTTGAGCATAAAGATGCACAAGCTAAGAATGAATATGTTAAAAAGCTACATGAGCAAGTGAATGCTCAAACTAAAAAGAAAATTGAGAGTTATGCTAAGAAAGCCAACAAGGATAGAAAGAAAGTTAGTTTTAAACCTGGTGATTGAGTTTGGGTACATATGAGAAAGGAAAGTTTCCCTGAAAGAAGAAAGTCCAAACTTCAGCTTAGGGGAGATGGACCATTCCAAGTCCTTGAAAGGATTAATGATAATGCTTACAAATTTGATCTACCAGGTGAGTTTGAGACCAAGACTTTAAGCTTCTTTGGGTGTCAATTAACCACAAAGCCATTTTATCTATGATTGTAATGTTAATAGTTTATTTATCTTTTATATGCCTTTTAGTACTTGCGAACTAATTTTTATAAATTATTTTGGTATGAATGAAAAGTCAGATTTTGGATGTCAATTTTCTGAAACGTGAGATATCCGTTGCTAGGTTTCTTTGTTGAATCATTTGATCTTATCAAGAATTTACTGAAATTCTTATGGCGATCTCAAGAGCTTATCAAATGTCAAATTGTTTGTGGTGTTCATCCTTTTTCCTTAATCCCAATTCTTATTAATTTCTTTTTTCGCATTACTAATTTTCTAGAATTTGTCCATATTTACTTATTCTCATATCTTTTGTTTTACTAATCATTTTCCATTATATATGTGTAAATTGAGATTTAGAATGTCATCTTTCATCTCTTTGTGGTTTCATTGTAATTGGAGCACTATAGGCTAAGATACATAAAAATGTTAATCATACGTCTCTCGCTGAAAATTGTGTAAATATTCACATCAGTATTAGATTGGAGTGAGCATGGTATGACTAAAATGGCAAGTGATGGCTAGAGACTGAGACCGGAGCATCATGAGGTGGAAATTCTAAAAGGACTAAGTGCCTAGGGCTTTGAGAATGATGTAGAAGAAAGTTGAGATTGTTGCATGCAAATGGCAAAAGTAGTGTTGGAAAAGCATACAGAAAGGGATACCTTGCCTAGGGTAAGTGTGTAGAGAAGCCTATCACAGAATGCACAAATTTGGTAATTTCTCAACGGGGAGATTATCACAGTGAACGAGGCCAAACGTTGTAATACCCTACAAAATAGCTTTAGAATACAAACGTATTAGACGCTATAATTTATCTTTAAATATAAATAAGATGACACCTTTTTTTTTAAAGAGAAAAGTATATATAAATAAAAAACTCAATATTAAGGTTTCCTTTGTATAAAAACCACCGTTTCTCTCATAAGTGATTCTCCCCGTTTTCTATATCTTCTCTCTAAACCTCCACCTTTCTTTCTTACCAGACTGACAATCAGAGATCACCCTTAGATTCTTGGCATCGAGTAGATCAAGAGTCTCCAATCAGATTCTTGAACAGAGTAAGTTTATTCTCTACTCATCTTTCTCGAAGTCAATTTTAGGTCAATTCCGTTCTTGGTAGGGATATTCTATGTGTATCCTCTGAAGCATCATAATGAGTTCCTATTGGTCCATTGTTCTAATAGTGTAGTCTGATCATTGATAAAAACTCTTGATGCAAGGTAGATTGTTTCTGATTTTAGGTTTTTGAAACTCTTTCGAAGGTCTCTATTTTACACTAGTAAGGAAAGCTAGTTTGAATGTTTTTAATACATAATGTGATTACTCATTTTATTGACTATGAATTAGATGAATTTGAATTAAATTGAATGAATGTTTATGTATGGAATGATGTAGTATAAATATTTGTGGATGATATGCAATGGTGATCAAGATATAATATTCTTAGAAAGAAGATACGCTTGTTGAGATTGTTAGGATGTGCATTGTTTGAGGATTTGTCAAGAAGGAGGTATCCTGACTCTACTGGTACCTTCGAATAACATAGATGAAGGATACTAGGTGGTGAGAGTTGAAGGAGGTCTATTTAACTATAATTGCAGTTTGAAAGAGCTGGTCATGACAAATATATAGATTTACCCTGTTAGATGAGGTTATGTTCATTTGGGACTATATGGATTCATAGTTGGAAAGGTCATCTAGTATGTGATAACCTTGGAGTCTAACTCAATGCATGAGTCTTTCGAAGTAGAGAGTCAAGTGTCTTGTATGTGAGCTAGTATATGTATGATATGAGTTATTGTAGAGATGTGATAATGCTAATGTGATGTATGGTATGAATAAAGTATGATATTTGTAGTTTAATTAAGATAGGGATTTAATTTATGAATATACATTTCTTTAAACTCTCTAGCTTATCCTTATTTTTCTGTGGTGTTTATTTTATTTTTAAATTTATGATGATCGTGTATTACACATGAATAGAGGATTTGACAGGTAGTGTGACTCCTTAATAGACCGATGGAGAAGTTTATTTTATTTTATTTTGTTACTTTATAAAGATATTTTTATTAAATCTTATATAGAGAAGTATATTTTGAAATACTCTTATGACTGTACGGAGATTTATATTTAGGCTTATTATATAATTTCTATTGGATAGAGTTCTTATTATGTGAAAATATGGGATGTTATATTTGGTATCAAAGAAGTTCATCCTTAGGATGACTTGAGAGTACTAGGTTTATTGTGTTTCTTATGTGTGTATATTTTGTTGAAATTTAGTCTCGAGAAGTAGGCGAAATGTTTCTAGTTGTATGTTTGGTAATGTGGTCTTTAAAATTTTGGTTGTATTCGAGTTAAGATGATTGTAATTAATGAAGATGAAAGTATTAAGAAAGAAAATGAATATTGATAAAGTGATAAGGGTGCACACTCATAACTAGATCAAGATGGATTTCTATCATTAATTCTACACGTTTAAAGTAAATTTAAAAAACATGTTTTGAATGATTAGTTGTATTTCATGTGCAAATTGATGTTAGACATATGTTGGATTTTATTGTAAGAAGTTTTCTTATATTAAATGTTTTATTGGAACTCAAATACTAGATATAGAGTGTTTTGTGAAAATAAAAATAATGAATGATGTGATGTATGATATGTGCTCCGTTCTCGGTTTTTGTTGTTTGTGTGGAATTATTGGTTTTGTTTTCATTTTGTAGGAAATAGAAGGAAACATTGGAACTGCATCTTACTTTATAGTTCTATGTAGTGTGATTATTTATGATGTAACAATTTTGATTTGTGTGCATATGTATAATTATTCATATTATCCAGACTAGTTTTCTAAATACCATGGTCTCTTGTATTATTGACCATAGTTAGACCTAATATGCTCTAAATATATACAAAAGACATATTGTCTTCTGTTAGCAAAATTTATCTATTCTTCTTTATTTTCAAAATCTTTTCAATTGATATATGCCAAATAGTACTTTCAATACGCTGTAAGGTATTTCACCTTCAGACCAACATCGATGTTATCATGTATTTATTTTAAATCTTATTTAATCATAATTCTTTCGTGCCAAGATCATTCATATTATTTATTCTATCCTATCTCTCATTTGTTGTGAAATCGAAAACAATCTTTAGTTTTATGGTTAGTTATCAGTTATAGTGGTATTTTTGTTGCAATTTATATTAAGGTAATTTTAAGTTTTTTTTATACATGATTCCTTTCTATAAATGTTTGTTAGCTAATTGAAATCTTGATACAGATACATTTAGCCTATTTATATTTAATTTTAGTTGTATCATATTGTTTGATAATAAGAGATATTACATAGAAGTTTGACATCGTTCTTTTGCTTGACAGTGAGTAAGACCAAGCTATGTTCATGACTTCATATTGCTTTTTTTTTTTTTAAAGGAGTTTGCAATATCTTTCATTTGTGCTATGAAACAATTCTTTATGATTGGAGCTTAATACTTGTTTTAGTTCCTTTGACAATACATGTTTTTGTACCTGATTTTTTATATATATAAGAATAGGTTTTCTACAACAGATATGAACATTTGTCAAATATTAAGATTAGGCCGTTTATTTTTTCTATTCTTTCTTGACTCGTCTTAGTGTTTCATTGTGATTTATGGTTATCTCTTGTTTGAAACATGGGAGAGACCATGGGTTTGTACTTGATTGTTCATTTTCAGTTACTGTTTTCCATTTTTCTTAGTCTTAATTGATAAAATCCTATAATAACAAGGAAGTAGATTATTCTTGAACATTGAGTAATTCTATTAAAAATTAAAGAAATTCACTATCGATTTGCATATTGTGATGACAAATATTTTATATTAAAAGAGCTGCTAATATGAAAGATTTTGTTCAATGTTCATTATCATACCTGATTTATAATGGTAATTATCTCTATTTGATTTGAAGATGAGACTTTACTGATATTGGTATTTATGAATCATTAAAAATTGTAATGTTGTTATCTTTCCTTATTTTCTATCTACTTTAAAAGATACAAATATATGTTTGGAGTCTAGCTATACATGCTTTAAAAGTATATACTATTGTATATGATTCCTTATTTATATTAGAAATGTGATCACTGCTCTTTGTAAGTTTTCTCTCCTAAATTGTCTTGATGTTCTTTTATCCTCATAAATCTGTGTTTTACCAATTTACTCATGCGTTTTTTCACTTTTTTGTTTTGTTTTATATTTCTATGTTTTATGTTTAGCTTTCTTTCTGGTTTAAATCTTAGGTATGCCTTTTTGTCATCTCTTCTAACCCAAATTATTCACTCATTTTCTCCATTTTTTTATAGTTAGCCACGACATTTTTTTTTTACTAATTTACTTGTGTGATTACTTTAAGAGATAAGACCTATAACTTCTTATTATTAATTATGAACATGTCTAGAATGGAGTATTTTGAAAATTTATATGTTGTTAGTATGAATTATACAAGATGTATAAGAAACTTTGAAAATACAAGTAATTTGTTATGAGTTGTGACACTATTGTTTTTTTAGTGACAACTGTTATGGTTTATTTTCCAAGATTGGTAGTTGTGAACTCTCTCTATTTTGAACTATTGCTTCTACGTTAGGTTAAAGTGACTCGGGTGAATGCATGTTTGTGTTGTCATGTTTATGTTTTCAAACTTGGTATGCACCATATTATGCTTTAATAGATCCAGGTATATAAGTAATTTAGTATAAAATAATTTGTAATGTTATTGGTTAAAAGATATATTTGTTTTTTTACAATTGAAGTGTTTGAATGATCATGAAAGGATTGTACTAACATGATTATTAATTATCATTCCTTTTATATATAATTATATAATAACGATCTCAATATTGCATGTGAATATTCTAAATGTTGTACATTATGATTGAAACATTTTATGTTTATGAATTTGAATAATGCAATGTTGGTAATATGATTAGGACATGTTTTGTATTCTTTAAAAAGATGAAAATATAATAGACAAGTAGTGCCTTGAAAAGATTTCATGCTCAAACCTAGGAATAGGACAAAAGAAAGGTTAAAGCAATGTGATGATCTATATATAGATGTGAATACAAATTATAAAGTTATAGAAATGTGAAATATATTTTCATATGTCATGATTTTTATATGTGATTTCTGTTGAATATTGGATGGTCCAAAGTCCATTTAGATGATCAAATCATTTGATAAAGTTTTGATGATAACAAAACTCAAGTATACATTTATATTTGATGATTTGTATACATTGTGTAATTAACATTATTATTAAAGCAGCAAACACATGGTCCATGATGTGATTAATTGATCTTATAAAATATTTAAATGTGATTAATTGATTTTATAGAATAATGTGCTTTAACATTCAACTTTGTTCATAATGGAAATTATTCAAATTATTATGGAGTATTAGTGTGATTAATTGATTTTATATCATATTGTGCTTTAACGTTCAAATTTGTTCATAATCAAAATTATTCAAATTATTATGGAATATTTAAATTTGATTATGTTAGTATTCTTGCAATACTAAATGAATTTGATGAAGCCATACAAGACAAGTTCAGCTAAGCAATGGCAGCAAGCAAGCAATTGGATTTTGGTCTTGATTTGGTGTGAGTGTGTTCGAGATTGATTGGCAAAGAAC
>Ga0099825_1008902_pt1 | contig 11659 bp, 2 predicted proteins | sample SiratroredBW_FD_76838 | JGI IMG/M metagenome (GOLD analysis project Ga0099825, IMG submission 76838) | Root nodule microbial communities of legume samples collected from California, USA - Siratro red BW | ecosystem: Host-associated > Plants > Roots > Nodule | place: USA: California | collected...
TATAAATATATATAAAAATATATTACTATACAAACAATAATAAAAAAAATATATATATATATATATATATATATATATATATATATATATATATATATATATATATATATATATATATATACATGCATATATTTTTTGTAAAATAGTGGTGGTAAAGTAACTTATTTATCCGTAGGTTCATCTATAATTAAATTTATCTATTACAAAAATATGTAAAAAATATCGGGTCAAATATATTCATTTATTTTATAATAATTAATAATTTATCTATTATTTTCTCAATACCAAAATACAACTTATTATTAATATATAATGGACCAAAATTAACTTCACTAATTTTTTATTATTATATATTTCTTAAATTTATATTTACCAAAAAAAATTCACAAATACTTTTTAAATTTGTTTTAAAAAAATTAATTTTAAATTTTTTTCTAAATGCACAATTTTTAAAGTCTATTTAATTTTTTGAAAATATTATTTTTGAGATGAATTGGATATCCATCCATAAAAAAGTAATTTATAAATTAGATTTTATTTTTATTATATAGAATAATCTTTTAATAAATAAAAATAAATTAATGATTTTTTTATTTGATCCATTATAATACAAAATAAAATTTATCCGTTTATTTTATCATTCCAATTTAAAAGTAGATTAAATATTCTCGATAATTATAACTGTAAAAAAAGGATTAAGACTATATTTAAAAAATTCAGAGAGTTCAAAATCAGGTGTACATGTTAATAGATTCCAATATTCAAATCAAACAATAAAATAAATGTACAATAATAGAATAATATATATATATATATATATATATATATATATATATATCGAACTTGACACTTTATTACTTTTTAATTATTTTATTATAGTAATATAATGGTTCATTAATATTTAATCAAGAGATATCACAACTTTTCTATGATTATTGTCAACATTTTTAGTGATTTGACAACATTTCAGGTTATATATTCTGTACATATATATCAATAAATTTTTATTTATAGGGTTCACATATTTGATGGTTTAATATGAAGAATGGAATAAAAAAAAGTTCAAGTAACATGCTCGTGTCGCCATGCTTAAATTAATGCATTCAATCAGCTTAGGTTTTAGGTGAGATAAGCATTACGTACCTTTTATTAATTGTTTTCATCGGTTCATCCCGATCCTTCTGTCTAGATTCAGACGTAAGATATATCCATGCTAATCTAAATCTGTCTGAATAATTTTATTATTTTTTACACCATAATTTCCTTGCATGAAATGATTTCAACAAACATTTTTCCATGTTGGTCGCTAAGAGTACGCATATAATTAAATCTTTCTTCATCTTGCTTTTGACAATATCGCTGATGTTGCTTTCGCGATAATTTATGTGAGTAAAATAAAATCTTGCATTTATCATACGGAGAATCAAATTCCACTTAAAATAGTTGCCATTTTGGTTTATCTGATGCATTGAGGTCAAAGAAATTTTTACCTAAGCATCATATTCGATGAGGAAGAAGACGTAGCTGTCGAGTTTGGTGAGTGAAATAAGCTTTCCCTTGAGCCATTCTTATTTCTCATTAATTAATGTTCGCACGGAAAAGATTTGCTGTCGTTTTATCAGCTTTCTTACTTTGCAGGTTATGTGATTATCACATTGTTATCATGCTCGCATAGTTATTTATCTGTTTATTGATTTGGTATCAAACTGGCCAATAAATAAGCAAAACCTCTATGAATTAACATAACTATAGAATCAAAATGAATTTATTTTTTTGTTTTATTGTATCTCAAGCAACAGGAAGATATTTATCTCTTTCTATTTCAATGGGGTGGGAAAAAGGACAAGTTAAGCCTTTAGCGATCAAGAGAATAAAGTTCATGTACTCGGTTCTGTTTCAAATGCAATGACTTCAATGAAAGTTAATGTTCTGATATGTTCCTCAATACCAATTAAATTACTTTTCTTTCAACCAATTAATTAAGGAGTGGTTTATTAAGATAATTCTTGCACTTCAAGCATGCTGGTCAAATTAGATGCAAAACTTGCGTATGTGACGAGATCAATCTCAATTATTCTGCATTAGCGTCTAATGAAACAAAACATGGACCCGATCGAATTAGAGGCCTGTTGTATTTTTAATTAGCATCGAAAACTTGCTCAAGCAAGTAAATCACTGGTTATTAATTCCGGTATTATAAATTAATCCCTGATTTTAATTTGACTTAGAAGAGAAAAGAGTCTTAACCTGCGCCATTAATTCTGGTAGAAATTAATTACGAATTCATCATGACGAATGAGACAACCCTGAAACACCAACCTATATCCAACGACAATATTTATGAGTTCAAATCACATAGTCTATTTACTGCTGACACAGTAACAAAGATAACCTCAACAATTTACCATGAAAAGATAAATTTGAAGCTTATAAACTTGAATTTATAAATAAATTTATAAAATTGAGTTTATAATAAATATTACACGAGTACATATGGAGGAAAAAAAAAACAAGGTTTCTTACTTCATGCATGGGTCAGTGTAACCTCAGGGTTGCGAAGTGGATGGCACTGTAGCAGTGATGGTTATGAATTTAGAATTAGACATCCATATTAACATCGAAGGTCAATCAATTGGTCCCTTCGATAGTGCTCTTATCAGAAAATTTGGAGGACCCCTTTTCTTTCTGTCCACACACCATAATTGACTAGGTTGGTAGGTTGGATCGATAAGTTTGTTTTTAGGATAATACTGCAATAAACTGTTGAAAAAGGAGTTTGATTATCACCATTTTTCTATATTTCATGCTGAAAGGATGTTTAAGAATATTTTGTTGAATGAGGATATTTAAAAAAAATGTATTATTAAGTGAAAAAGCACAGTTTAATAATTAAAAGAAGTTTAATAATTAAAAGAAGTTTTTATTTATCTTCTCCTTTAATGAATTGCAATAATAATTAACTAAAAATATTTATGGTTTGATGGTTATACTAGGTAGTTCTGTTCGTAGTTTACTTCGTAATATGGTAGTTTAATTCAGGGATAAATTAAATCGAATTACAAACTAATTCTTTAAAATTAGAGTAAATTATTTATTGTGAATGGTGAAGTGAACTCAATCATTTATTAGTTTAGAATATTTAGTTTTATACTAAAACAATTTGACCTGAACTATTAAAGATTATTAAACTTTTTTTTAGACTAAACTCTTTTACGAAAGTATACATATTTACTACTTGAGAGTTAGATTATTTTTTTCTTTTTCTAAACTACTATCTGTTACAACTTTCTAGATAAATATGCTTGAAACAACACTCACTTTTATTTATAATTTTACTTATGATGTTATATTCAAATAGATTAGTTTAAAAGAAAAATCTAAACTATAAAGTAGTTATATAAAACTGAACTAAATTAATTAATTTTAGTAGTAAACAATTTATAAGTTTAGTCAACTATTTGTATATTAAAAAAACCAATTGAGCTGTTATAGTTATTGAATATTATTTTATTTGAAGACATATTTTTCAAGAACTTGTACAACATACATTAAAACTAATAAAAAAATTGTTTATTGTTTTTTATAAAAAAATAAAAAATAAATGCAAAATGAGCATGACATTATCTTTGCAGTTAAAAAGATAAATAGGAAAATCTCATCTCAGATCAACAATTCATAATTTACTATAGAACTGTAATATTTAGACAACCTCATCCAAACCTACAACCAGATAAAATTTTATTTAATTCATCAATTATTCATTTATATTCTTATAATAGAATTATGAAATAATTATTTTTAAGTTCTAGAAAAGTATTATATTTCTTCAATAGTGATAACGGTGACGTGCTGACAACAAAAGGCATTAGCAGTATATACTTGTCATGCACCAAAATTAATAAAATGGCATATTTTGAACTGTCTTTTTATGCTCATTCAGAAATATTAAAGGAGGGATCCACCTGTGTGTTTCGGTAACCATCATTTGTATAAATAGGACCAACTACACGTAACTTCACCCTCCAATCAGACAATATCGGATCAAAAAGCAAAATGAAGATACCATGAGTAATTAAAATTAATTGTGCAGATTGGTTTCTTCTTTAAAGTTTTAATCAATAACCATACATGTTCGTTCAAAATTTTAATCAATAATCATACATGTTCGTTCTATAAGATTAAAATGTCATAAGATTAAAATGTTCTGAGTCAAAGGATGAGTTTCCAGTCAGTGACATGTTGAATATTGTTGGTCTTTCGTGACTTATTATATCTTCTTTTCAACTCATCTCACGTCTTTGATAATCAACAAAGAAAATCATTATTTATCAAATTAATCATATTCTAAAAATCTCTATAAACAATAAAAAAATATAAAAATATATACATTTTATCTTAACAAATACTTCTGATATTAAAAACTGACTTTGGGCTCAAAATATCTTTTATATATTTTTTTTTCTTTACACGAAACCTAAGATAAAAGATGACTAAGTCAAAAATCGAGAACTGTAAATATTTACTTCGAAAAAATTGTGATATCTTTTAAGGTATCTTAAGGAACACATATAATTAGGTATTTGACCCTTTCTACAATTTGTTGAGATGATGAGGATATCATCCTGAATCTTCATAAAACACGTTATATTGTTCTAAAGTTTAAACAGGAAGCATATCAGTGTTTAACCAATTGAAACCCGGCATGCTATGGGTGCTAGTTGCACTCCTCCACTAATCTTAATATCCAAATTCATATATTGACCAGTTCAGGTTCATGCAAACATTGGACAGACAAATGATAGTGTGAAGAAAGTGCCAGTATCCTCAAGTGCACTGCAGGGGTACCTCTTTCTTACTTTTATTTTATAATAATTTCCATATACCCTAGTTGAGAATATATGTGAAATTTAGAAATTAATAGGTTGAAAAAATGATTCACTAACCCATTAGAGACCCTAGGCCTTAGGCAAACATTATGATTATGAATTTTGTAGCTTAGGGAATTGTTAACATTTTAGCTTATAATAATGAGAATAATAAAGGTACGAGGAAGCTGATGCTACATATGCATGGTGATTACCAAAGACATGGGAATGGAAGAATAGGTGATGTTGAAGTGGATGTTAATTTGGATTATGAAGAGAGATGGGTCCACTAAGAATCTATGTCTGTCACATGGTAACGAACGAGTGTTTGGTACAACATAGATGTTGGGTGTTCAGATACGATGAGCCCTAAACAGATAATAACACGAAAAAAAAGAGAAACACTCACTTCTTCATGATATGGTTACGTAATTTAACCTCTTCCCAATTTTGCTTTCAAGATTCTCTGATCTTGGCATAAGAAAATTATAAAATTAGGATAGGTTCATTCTCACACAATCACGGTATATTATCCCTGTTTATATAATATAAATTAACTTTTATCTCTAATAGACCTAGAACATTTAATAAATTATATATAAATTTCATACAACTGATTTTGTTTCTATAATTTGACGTATGGATTATTCATCACGGAAAATAATTACTAATATCACAAATCTTGAGCTCACTTCAGGTAATAAAATTTAGATAGTAATTCAATTACTTATAATTATTAATGTACCATTATTAGGACAAAATCAGATGCATGTTATTATTGGGTTTATTCTCTAATTAATTAATTGTACTTTCAGTTTCATAATCACTACAAGAAAATAATTAGAGCTAATTTAGAATCTAATAGTAGTGGTCACTAAAATCTTAATAGCTAATGGTAGATATCAAGTTAATTGGTTACTAAATTCAATCATTACTTCTATTTTGTAGTTATTTAGCAACCAAAATCTAATTTGGTAACTATTTTAATTACAATTAACAACTATTTCATTTGACATCTAAAAATTGGTCTTCAAATAATTTTTTTCTTAGAGTGAATAAACAACAAATTTCTTGAATCTTTTATTATATAAACTATATGAGTGAAATTATAACGATGATAGAAGGACACTAATAACATGTATCCTGTTATATTTAAATTTTGTCCTTATTATAATTGTTGCATGTTGCTTCAGTCATGGGAGAAATTTAATTACCTTCAAAAGTGTTATTATTATTTTCCTTCTTAGAGTATATTAAATATATATATATATATATATATATATATATATATATTAAATTAAATCTATTTGACATTTTTTGCTAACAAATAAAATAAATAACGCGTTACAATATTGTTTTTGGCCAGCGATCATGTTCAATAACATAAGACTGCTTCTTCCTCCACCTGCATATCTTCTTTAAGCACCTCTATAATCAGGATAATGGCCTGGAAGGCCCACTAACTACTTTTATATAACACGTAGCCAGTTAAAGAGTATTTCCACTATTTCCATCTTTCTTCTAAACACATTATTTATTATTAAATAATTTTTACTAAAAACTATAATATATTCTAGATTTCATGTTTCATTTAATAAATCATGTTAATTATTTTTTTATTTTTATAAGTTCTAGGAAATAATAAATAGTGTATTAAAATATGAAAATATAAAATATTTCTTTATAATCAGTAACAAAAAAATAGAAAAAATATTCAAAAATTAAAAATAAAAGTATAAAAAGTATTTAAATAAAATTTATAACATATGTAGGAGTATACATGAGTTTCCTAACAAACTCACCATCCAATTTAATAAAAAGAAATTAGATTACGTTTCCTATATTTTTTTAAAAAAACGTCAACTCACTTTTTATCAGTTTAATTGATTAGGTCTATTGAGTCATTTTTTTGGTTTTTTTCTAAAATTTAATTTAAAAAATGTTTTTAAAAAAATTAACTGAATTATTCTATATTTTAATAATTGAATAATTAATATTTGAAAAATACATATTTAGTTCATAAAATAATTAAGTAAATTTAATGATAATTATGCTATTGTTATCATTATTATTTAATATTTGTATTTAAAATGAGTTCAGTTTCACACTAATTTGTAGAAATTTCAGTTATGTTTAATTGGGTTAGGTGTGAGTTAATTATGAAAAAAAAAAATAACTCATTTTATTTGAGTTGAATTAATTCGTACTCAATGAATCTTCCCTAAACAAGTACTAAATTTCAGGTGTCTGTTCAAGCTTACGTGAAAACTTTAGGACATTAGAATTGAGCACATTTAGATAACTCTAATATTGTGGAAGCATATATATATATATATATAATTCAAATTAATATTAAATTTAAGAAATATCTATTATGTATAATATTACAAAAAATTAAAACTTAATAATAAATTAGAATCACATGACCAACTGAGGAAAGGAACATTCAAAAAGTTATTTCGTTTGACAATAAATATTCAAAAAATGGATAAAAAAAATTATAGTCTTCACTAAAATTATGTTTCAAATTTTAAACATTTCTTTCTAATTTCTTGAAGTTTATTTTTTAAACTAAATTGATGTTTTATTAGTTGACGAAACTAATTTAATGAACTTGACAATGGGAGATAAAGAATAAAAATATATCATGTCGGTTAAAATTAATATAGTTAATGTTAATTTATGACAGAATCTCTTATGAGAGTTACATTTTTTTTTTTTGTTCAATCATGTGAAACATGTTTCCAATGAGTGTTTATTATTGTTTAGAGTTCTAAGTTGTGACCATTTGTATAAGAAAGAGATCTTAGTTTGATAATTAAAAAAAAAAATTCGTCTCTTTGGGCCAAGCTACACAAATTTACCAGATAGAAGATAAGCCCATCAAGAGTTGTGTTTAGAAAAAAGGGTGCAAATAGTTAGGGCCTAAATTAAAACTCTTTTTCTAGTATCAGTTTTTGTCAAAGATAATCTCTGCAAAAATAACAAACAAAATAGGCAGTAAAATAGTAAAAATATTAGGCTAAAATATCACAATCCTTGGAAGAAATCAATTATCAGGAAGTATTTAAAACTTTTCAAAAATTACTTAAAAAATAATACTTACATTAATTTGAACAAGAAGTTATGTTGAAATTTCAAAGAAAGAGTTTTGACTATTTTTGATAGTTTTTAGAATAGGAACTTAACAAAAAATAAAATTGAAAAAAATGACAATGAAAACAAATATTATCATCTTATTTATGGAAGTTATTTTATATTTTACTAGTCACCTTAGTGTTTATACTGATTTTAAACTATTTTTTCTATCTAAAACTTAACTATCTAATAACATTAATTTAATATAAGATATTACTAAAGAGTACTTATGTTCTGTAAAAACAATTTAAAAAAAAGTTATAATATATAGAATTATTAAATAAAAAATATTATTTTATTAAAAATGTTAAGTAATTACATTTAATATTTTGTCATATGGAAATTTCAACCTGGCAATTTAAATGCTAATCAGAAAAAATTTAGTTATTGAATTAGTTAAAATTATTTTATTCTATTACAATCATATATAATTGAAACTATTGATGAATATAAAGCCAATTTTCTTTAAGAAAATGTTTTCATTTTAACAGATTTGTTTTTAAATTTTTTAAATTTCAAAATAAGTTTAGTTTATATTTTTTTTACCAAAAAATTTAAAAACATTTTTTCTAAATATAAAATTATTTTTATTTAAAGTTTAAAAATAAATTTTAAACATTAAAAAATACCCATATCTTTATATTGAATAACATTGTGAAGAAGTTATATATATAATGATATTCACTTCAACTAGTAATTTTTTTGTACAAATATGTTAATTTTTTTAACATGATAAAAAATAAATAGATATACGATTGCATCTAACTCGCAAATAAAATAATAATAATAATAATAATACTTATTTATTCCTTATTTTTTAAATAAGAAAAAGAAATCGGAAGTTTTTTTATTAAAACAATAATATTTACCATTTAATTTATGATTGGATAATTTTAAATACGTTAATTAATTTATTGGGAATTTTAGTATTGTTTTATTCAAGCGTTTACATCATATAATTAATCTCAGTGTGAAAATAAATTAAAAAAAATCATTAGAAAATAAAAACACGTGAAATCATATAGTACATCACAAGTGGTCAATCGACAAATAGAATCTTAATAATTAGGTGCATCATAGTCAATCAGTGAACATAATTTTAATAATTAAGAATGTAAATAACTAACAATCAATTCATAAAAAATTGCACAACTTAATACAATATAATCACATTTTAAAAGCCAACAAAATATTAAGCATGCATGGAGGTAAAATTAATCCCTATAGTAACCTTTTTCATCACCACCAGACTATACAGGTAGCATTGATTACTAAAATCTGAAAGATTACCTACTAAAACCAGGGTTACCAAATACAGATAACGTTCCAAATAATCAATTCTCTTATGAGACACTAAAGTTAAACTCAATGAAGAAACCTTAAGTAAGTTAGAAAACAATGTGCAAACCTCCATCCTTTTTTATCTTCTTGGTTACCCAAAGGTTTTTCTTTTTTTTACCTCATAATCCCATCATTAATTCTTTATCAGTGAGTTCAGACTTTAAATAGATACCATTATTCAGTCATGTTTCTCTAGAATGAAAGAAAAATAATATTTTATTATCTAATTTTTGTGCTGTGATTAGTTAAAGTTGTGACTGAAATGCTGCTGCACACAGATTATGGAGTGTTATCATTACTCATTTGATTGACTTTGTGTAACATCATAAGCTGAATTGAATGGAAATAACCTCATACATAATCCATCATATCATAGGTTCGTCGAGCTAGAGAATTTTGTCGCAAGGTTGCAGCCATTTATAATGCTAACTATTGTAGCTATGCTGGGATGATTTTTCTTTTTTTTCAAAAGAAAGAGTAGTTTATTTTCAGATAGAATTTAAAATATTTTATAATAAAATATGTTATTTGGTAGAAAATTTGAAATATATATATATATATAAATAATTAAACTACTTAAAATTTAAATATATATATACATATATATAATAAAATCTAGAATTCTTCATGTTGTTTTATCTTTCCAGTCTAAGTTTTATTCTTTTTATATCCATTAAATTCATCAACTCAATTGAGATTGAGATATTGTGTAATTTTTTTAATTGATGTTTTAGAAGTTTTCTTTTTAAGTTAAAGCGAATCGTATTTATTTTTTAGTTAAAAGTGTCAAGATTATTTGTTGTGTGATATGCTATTATTATTTCTCAATCTGTAGTAGTTAGAGTTTTATTTTTTATTTTTAATATTAATGATGTTTTTAGTTCACAAGTATGATATTTTCGGTAGTTAATATTGTCCGTGTGAATCTTTCAGATAATATAGACTATACTATTTTTCATTTAGTAAAAATTTATTTTTTATCAAAGATAGCGACATTATTTTGGGATGTAAATAAGAATTTTTCAATTAAATTTAATTGAGATTATTTTCCAATTGATATTGTTGGAATTATTTTTCTGTACAACAACTTTAATTAATTTTATTAAAAAATAACTTTAATTAAGATTAATATTAATTAAAAATTTCCTCATAAACATATTTAAATTATTTAATATTATTTAATATTAAAATAATTTTATATTTAATTATATGTTTAAAGATGAAGATGATTACCAGAATAGAAACCGGCACTATGCACACATATCTATATTTCAATCTAATTTGAAAATTTGATATTATTTATTCATTCCTATTAAAACTAAAATAATTTTAAACATTATGCAGGGTTCGTGAGAGGGATCAGTGGCAGATGGAGGTGTCTTGTGTGTAGCTTTCCCTCATTGCTTCTCGAAAATTACACTCAGATAAAAACAAATGATAAACAAAACTCAAATGTCATTATTTGGTGGAACATTTTTACATTATTGAGATTCGTATTTGGCGGATAATAATTCAAAGTTTAACGTTCCATTCTTCATTCCGGAGGAGTAATTTTGTAATGGTAAGAAATGGAATATAGTCCGTGTTTGAAGGATAAACGAAGTTAAGAAGTACAGTGATTGCAGGGGAAGGAAACTAGTTTGTGGTAAATAATGGTGGTGCCCCACGAATAGGCGAGTCCAAAATCTAGTGTCGCATAAAAATCCAAATAAACTTCAAATTTAAGAATACTATGCCCCGACACGTTCCTTCTCAGTTATTGGGACTCATCATACCAAGCAAAACCCCTCTTTCTGCACTTCACAAACGCTTTAGCTTTCCAAACTACCTTCACCTTACGACACTACCACCCCTTTAACCACTTCTCTTTGCTTTCTTTCCTTCACAATCTTCATGCCTCTCAACGGCCATCCCCAAACACTTTCATTCAAAACCACCCACCACCCATACCCACACCACACCCATTACATTAATTATGGTACGGTCGGAACAAACAAAAAAAGTAAACTAAAATCAACACTAAAATAAAAGGTAAAACAAAGACTTCAATATCAAAGTCACCTAATCAGTTACAAAGCCTAACACCTACAGCACTCAATACAAGGAAAAAGATATACACTAACTCGGTTCCCCGTTGAACCGCCTCTAAAGTTTGCGCTACCTCTAATTTCTCTCTACCTAGTTTTTTTTTTTTTTTTTTTTTTTTTCTTTTTTTTATTTTTAGTTTTTTTTTTTTTTTTTTTAATTTTATTGACCACTTGAAATGGAATTTCCTTTTCGTTTGATCTTTGGAAAAAAAGGTAACATATTGGGAA
>Ga0099825_1008907_pt1 | contig 11656 bp, 6 predicted proteins | sample SiratroredBW_FD_76838 | JGI IMG/M metagenome (GOLD analysis project Ga0099825, IMG submission 76838) | Root nodule microbial communities of legume samples collected from California, USA - Siratro red BW | ecosystem: Host-associated > Plants > Roots > Nodule | place: USA: California | collected...
ATATATATATATATATATATATATATATATATATATATATATATATATATATATATATATATATATATATATATATAAATATATATATATATATATATATATATATAAATAAAGACAGGTAATGATTAGAATTTGGTTTATCAAATCAGAAAATGCAATAAAGAAGAAATAAGTATAGATGATCTCCTCTAATATTACATAATATTAGTTTTAGACTATTTATAAACGAATTACATGTAAACAAAGTAGTTTTAGAGGATTTATAGATAAATTACATGTAAGACGGTTTATTCCCAACATACACTAGACGATTTACTTAGATTAGATGGTATATTCAGTACATACTGAATTGTTTATCCAACAACAAATACTAGACCATTTATCCAACATCAAACATTAGACTGTTTTTAAGAATTTTGAGACTCAATTTGTGAGTAAATATTGAGCATTCCCAGCTTGGAACATAGATTAAGACACATCCAAGGAGACAAAGCTTGAAGACTTAAACAAATGAGCAAGTGTTTTATAACCCTTTTATGAAGTTTTTATCTATAATGAGACCGTTGAAGATCTCACATCGACTAGAGATAAGACCTTTTAATAGTTTATAAGTGGGTGCAAACCTCACTTTACAAGCCGTTTTTGTAATGTTGAGTTAGGATTAAAGTCTACTTCTAATATGGTATCAAGAGTCTAGGGTTAGGTTAAATTTTTTGTGGTGAACCCACTGTTCATTGTTGTTTTCCCGCAGCCGTCTACACTGCTCTTATACAATGTTCCACTGCCCTGCTCCGTTGTTGTCCACTGCTACTCTTATTGATCGGATTTCGTTTAGTTATTTTAGCATTTTTCTCTCCCTCTTAAGTTGGTTTCTCTCACTTCATCTATGGCCTCTTCTAATGCTGTATCTGATTCATCCATCTATACTAATTATAAATGTTCATCTTTCCATTGACAAATTAGATAGAACGAATTATGATACTTGGGCTTCAAATATTAAATTATGGCTTAAAAATCAAGTGGTATCAGAGCTGGTTCGTGGCGGTGACCAGTTCAGACGAGTGCAGTTTGATCTTTGTATTGAAAGTCTTTTTGAGCAAATTTTCAGGCAAGCATGTCCTAATGATGATGATACTTTAAAAGAGTGGTTTATAAGGTACTCGTATTTAAAAATGTTTTCACTCGAGAGATTACCAACATGAAAGGGACTTACACTTAAGGGGGAGATTGTATCCAAGTGTGAGTCTAGTCTGACATTGAGTAGAAATGAGAAAGTTGAATAACATATAAGAAAGAAACTCACAAACCTAATGCCTTAAGGTTTTTGGTTGAAGTTGATGTCATTCCCTTGTGTGAGTTTCACTCATCTTGTTCTTGGGTAAGGTTGTAATAATTTAGGTATTGTTCTTATTTAAGGCTGAAACTTCATTATTCATGACATTTTTTCATTCTTCTTGTTGTGAAGTAACTTCATAACTTGGTTTAGAATTTACACCAATTGAAAGGATAACTTGTTTAAATCCAGGAGAAAGTCTAGAGAGAGAAACAAAAGATTTTATGTGATATCTAACTTTGCTATTAGTATTACAAGATTATGAGTAGTTTGACAATCATAAAGATATGCAGGAATGACTTTATTCCTAGTGAATCTTCTAAAAATAGTTTGATTACGGCAGATTCATGTTTTGTATTATTAACCTTGGCCTTAACAGTATTAAGATTATTAGCAATTTCCATCTTAAGTTGTATTATTTTCTTTTGTGAAATTACTAGCATAGCTAGTTTGATTATTATGATGAATAGAGAGATAAATCTATGAAGGACTTTTGTTTTCTTTCACTACAAGAAATCAGCCAAATAGCTACCAAAAATATGCGTGAGTTAATGACCCAAGCAAGAAGCCTGGGCCAAACCCACTCTAAAATGTCATAGCCCACACAATCTGAACAAAAAAATTTAAAAAAGAAAATAAAGCTGAGCGGGGGCCAGGCCCACACAGCACAATATTATTTGCAATTAATTAATTACAATCTGCGTGGGCTAGACCCACGCAAAACACAAAAGAAAATTTAAAAAAGAAATTAAAATCAAGCGGGGCCTAACAGCGTGGGCTAAACCCACGTAAAACGAAAAAGAAAATTCAAAAAAATAAAAGTAAAATCAAGCGGGGGTCAGACCCACGCATCACATTATTATTTCTAAATAATTAATTTCAAGCAGCGTGGGCTAGACCCACACAAAACGCAACAGAAAATTAAAAACATAAAAATAAAACCCAGCGTGGGCCAGACCCACGCAAAATAATATTATTTGCAATTAATTAATTGCAAGTAGCGTGGGTCAGACCCACGCACCACAATATTACAATATTTTTTATCGAATTAATAAGTATAATATTAAGCGTAATAAGGCAATAAAGTTTTTCAGATCTAATGGTAATGGGTGTTATCCAACTGCTGAGAGGTTCTGGGTTCGAGTCTTGCCTCTACACTTTGTCTAAAATTTGAAAATAAATGGTTAGTGGTGAGTAATAAAAATAATATAATAATAAAACTTTTTATAAATTTTTTATAATTGTATTATAAGCGTGGGCTTGACCCCCGCAAGCTTCTGCCATCTTTGCGTGGGTCTGACCCACGCATAATTTATTATATTTAATTATGTATTCAGTTGCGTGGGCTAGACCCACACAAGATAATTTGCTTCCAGGATTCTAGCGTGGTTCCCTTGCCCACCCTATACCCACGCATATGCATGGATTTTTCATATTTTGCGTGAGCTTTTGGCCCACGCTATATCAGAGTATTCTTGTAGTGTTTAGAAAATTTTGTACGAGAAAAGTAGTCTAAAAAGTAGCATTCCGAAACACTAATACAATGAGATTAAACATCATACACTATATAATCTTTTGTGTTGGGTTTAAAACTAAGAAAGATTTCAACTCTAGTTTGGACATTAAGTTTTTTTTAGATGTTATAATAGATATAACAAAGGTATCTAATACACGAATTTGAGTAAAGTAAAACATTTTATTATACAACCTTTCAAAAGAAGAATCATTCTTGAGAAAAGGAGCAGATGCAAATTTTCAAGTGCACTACATAATTCACAATATAATTCCAAAATTTTATTATTGTTTTAACTGAAAAACTAAACTTAGGGCAAGTATTTAAGGTAGGTTAATGTTCTTTTTTCCACAATCTCATTTTGTTTAGGAGTTTTGATACAAAACAACTGGTTTGATGTGTTATTCGCTCAGAATTAAAATAATTTTTCATATCAAACTTAATATGTCTTACAGTCTTGACAGTTTTGCAAAAGTGTGTTTTAACAAAAGCAATGAAATTAAATATATTTTTAACTTTATTTTTCATGAGATATATCCAAGTGTATCAAATATGATTATCTATCACTGACTGTTTAGAGAAGAGTTTGAATAAGGATCCCAAATATCAACATAAATCAAATAAAAACTCTCATGCACATGAAAATTACTAAGTAAAAAAGGTAATTTTTTTGTTTAGCTAAATGGTACACATCACACAGATTAAAATTAAATAATTGAACGAATACTTTTGTTTCATAACAACAAGCCTCTGAACAAAGGGATGGCTAAGACGAATATGCCAAATATTATTTTTTAAATTTACGTTGATGGATAGAGTTAACATGAACAAATTAATTTTTAAACATATAAAGACTGATATTATTGTCAACTAAATCAATCATCTCTTTGATTTTCTAATCCTAGATAACATATAAAACCTAACATTATAGATTATTTCATATTTGAGTGGGGAAACAAGTTTGGAAAAAAAATATACATAAAATCAATTAAGAAAATATCATTGAGTTTAACAACTTAATATGAGTAGTAGCAACTTGAGAACCCTTAAACAGGTTAACCATTATAGATTGAATCTTTTTGTAAGAATTAATAAAATTTAAAAGAGATGAAGTTATGTGATCAATGACACATTGACAATCAAAGTGTTAAAAATTCCTCTTTTAAAAGAATTAATTGAAATAAGATGTTTACTAATTGATGTGTGTTGTAAGAAGTAATAAATCCAACTTGATTGATCATAAACACTTCTTTATTATTATCAACATTTGATTGTTGCAATAATACCATGGTTAATATAAGACCTATAATGAGAAAACTAATAACCACTAAACTAGAAAATATAAGAAAGAAAAACCAAGTATAGAAGGTTTACGTGTTAGATAATCTATTACAAAATAGTCACTAAAAATTAAGTGTAGAGAGTCTACTCTAAAACACACATTAGATAATGAATATATGAAACACAAACTTGACCGTCTACTAGAATTAGATGATTCATCCAGGATTGACTAGATTGTTTATCCAACAACAAGGCACTAAATCATTTATCCAACAAGAGACACTAGACCATCACCGTCCACCGGAATGTTGAGACTCTTACTTTCCTCAACCTTTGACCATAATTTTCGTCGCATGTTGTGCCTCTTTTTGAGTGCCAATGCCGGAGAGCACCCTTGGCCGCAACCAAAATGGTTGAGCTCTTGTAAAGACTCCACAACCCTTTTGACAGGAAAATTGAGCACTGCACTTGATCCTCTCATGAGAAATGCAGCTTGATCATAAGCCAAAGCAGCTTCTTCTGCTTTAGCAAACGTTCCAAGCCAAACCCTGGTACCTTTCCTGGTCGCGTCTCTGATCTCCGCTCCAAATCTTCCCCACGGCCTTCTCCTTACCCCAATATAAGACTTCTTACTTTGCACAGCTTCCGTAAGTTCAATCACTTCACTTGGTTCCTGGGGAATCATATCAAAGGAAAGACAGTCATGGAAAGGGTCGTAACCAATATCTTTGCTTGAAAATGGTTCAAACAAAACATCAGAAGGCCCCATCAATGTGCCCCAATCTGGAAGCTGAAAGAAAGGGGAAGCCATATATTGGTTGCTTTGAAGAAATGGGATTAATTAGTATATATATATATATATATACTGCAGTTAGATAACGAGGATCATCTGTGCTTGTCATCATGTTATGACTATGTTTCATTGCCTCAGTGATTCCCCTTCTAGAAGCACTCCAACAATTATTTTCTTAATTATTCAAATGTTTTCCGGTCTTAATTTCCTTCTTTATATATGCCTAACGTTTTTTAATCCTGGTATTCGGGTCCGAGGAATTTACACCCTTAGGAAGAGTTGAACATGAGAAAGTTGAATTACGAATTGAGTATTGATCATGGAGTAACTTTCAGAAAATGTTCACCTAGCTAACATCCATTCGGATATATTCTTAACTACATCTTTAGTTATTCCACATAAGTGATTAAACGTAGATCAACATAATTATATATCATATACAGTAGATAGATGTGGTTAATGGCAATTTCTTAATTAAGTTTAAAGTTATTTTTAATTAAAAAAATTTATGATTTATTAAAATTTTTATATTTTTTAATTAAATTCCTGTCATTTAATTTTTCTGTTAATTAGTTGATGTGATTGTTATCTTTTGTTTTGTCATTTTCATCTTGTTTACCTAATAAGAAATACGAGGTTTCATAATTAATATAAAATGAAATTAGGGTTAATGTAAAATGAGAAATTACTATTATTTCTTTAATTGAAAGTATAATTTCCTATTTGAATAAAAGCATATAACGAGACATATCATCCAGTTAACTGAAAAAAATAAATAATAAAAATTTAATTAAAAAATATAAAAAATTTAAGTGTTTAATACTACCAAAAGATTTAGTAAAAACTCAAGTAAAGTCTTATATAAGTGTAAATTTAATAAGCTTATTGGTTTATTTTCTAAAAATTATATTATTTCTGTTTGACAAAGTTCTTGAATATCTGATTACTAAAGAGATTTTACTAAAATAAAAATGTTATAGAAGATGTGAGATGATGCTATGATGCTATCTAACATGATAATTTTAATTATTTTAACAAGAAAATATTATTGAGTTTAAAATGTTAATGGTAGAAACGTAACCTAATATGAATTAATCCACTTGGATCAATTAATAATTAAACTAACTTTTTAGGATAAGTTTACAGGTGAACATTTGAATAATTTATGCAAAATCTTATATTCAAACCTCGTTATTCTTATTACTTTAATGAAAAAAATGTTTAGACTAAGCCTAAGCCGGGGAAAATATAAGATTGACTTATATTTTAAAAGTCCAACATATATGTTGAGACCTTTGATCACAGTCAAATTGGATAAAGTTCACGATTAATTAGTCCAGTTTGATTTTGAAGAAATAAAAAAAATCATGAAATTAAATTAATTAGAGTTTTATTAAGTCATCATTGTGCTTTATTAATAATTTAACGAGGTTAAATCTCATTTTCGTCTGATTGATTCAGTTGATTTTTTTGTAAACTATATGTTTTCAACGAACTCCGTGCTTAACTTTAGCTTTTCCTTTTCTTTTTCTGACAGCATATTTCGTAAAAATGTTAATAAAAAATTAACCTCTTTACTTTTTTTTAAGGAATTGACATGTGTAATAAACATTATAAAACCAAAAATATTCTATTTTCCTCAGTTTAAAATTTATTATAGTTAGGGTATTAGTTTATACAAGTTTGGTCCAAATGCAAACAAACACCCTCGTTGTAAACACGGTTACGATGAAATCGTCTTCTTATTTTAATCCAAATTTTTTTACTAATAATAAGCCGTCAAATTTGATCAAAACTTTAAAAAACAAAGAAAAATTATATCACAAAACATAATCCATCAGCTCTACAGCTAATATGCTAGATGTTGTAACATACAAACATTATAAATATTGTTTTATTATAATCCTCAGTCTAGATTTATATTGATATTGGTCTAATCAACGGATCTTACATAGTTCAAAGATATTGTTGAAAATCAGTATAAAAGTGAAAAATAAATTTGATATTGTAAATTGATTATTTAGATTTGAATTAAATCAAAATTTTAAATTATAAAATAAAATTAAAATTTATTTGAAAAGTTTAATATTTTATCTCAAAAAAATGTTAGAGATTTTATATTAACTATTAATTTAATAATAATAAAATATAAATATGAAGGATACATATTATTTTGTAAATCTTTTAAAGATGAACTTGTATTAAATCCAAATACTAAGAACAAAAATAAATTTTGTCATCAAGAATTAATAATCAAGACTGGTTGTACTTATATTTTTAGAAAATTTCCAAATTTTACATAAAATTTTACAACATTCACAGGACATTATTTTGTGTAATTTTTTATTAAAAAAATCTCACTAAATATGAAAATTGTAATAATATAATAAAAATACAACGAAAGTTATTTCAATAATATATTCTTTTTATCCATGTTACTAATATGGATTATATATCAATTTGGAAGAACCAAATGAAAATAATATTATCGGGCTGTTACATATATATAGAAAGACAATATCTTATTTTAAAATTTCAAGAGTTTTATCAAAAGAACGTGTCACCGTATTTCTATCTTTCTATTTTTATTAAAGTATATATATATTTTATTTATCATTTATATAACATTAATTATTACCTTTTTAATCATTTATCTACATAATTTTACATACTTTACGTTCGCTCTTCGAAAAGTACTTGTGCAATCACATCATACACCGATGTTGAAATAATGGCATGCTTAATTGTGCTTAAAAAAAAATTGTTAAATTGTGTTTTTAAGTTTTGAACATTTTTATAAAAATAAGAATTGATACGTTTGTGAAAAGAAGTATTTTTTTTTTTTAACTAAAATTGATTTATCTGTCGTACCTTATTTTCTTTTTATGAGAAATAATTTCAGATTGCTTGTTTTTTAAATAGCCGTTTTTTTAACTTCTATTTCCCAAAATAAATTTAAAGCAATAATAAATGATTATTTTTTAAACTTCTTTTTTAATATTTTTAAACATACTTAATATTCATAATTTAATTCTTCTAAACAAAGTTTATCAATCTTTTGTGATGAGATACGTTGATATTATCAGGGTCAAAGGCTGATTTTTGTAGTTTACTTTTTAGAATGTTTTTATTTATTCATCTATTGTTTTTAAAATTAAAAAAAGCTAACTGATTTTTTTAATTACAGTTATTAAGGATAAAATAGATCAGTCTATTAAAACTAGTTTGTGATAAACCTACACCAAATCTAGACAAGACAAGATTTTTCTAAAATACATATCATATTTAAATTTCTATAGAATATATTTAATTTAAAAATATCATATTTTAAACAAATTTAACGTTAATAACTAAATTAATAAACTTTTTAAGTAAGTATAAATTAATTATCAATATCTTATATTTAACGACATAGACATTAATTATTTGGATTGTAATTTGTTTTAGTTTTTAATAAAAACCTTAAAAAAAAATAAAATAGACTACAAGACTATCTCATAATCACTTGAGCGATGTTTCTAAAGAAGAGAAAAAAATTTTAATTTCTTTCCTTGAATCTACAAGTTATTGTTTAAGCAATAGATATTATTACTTAAGTGTGTATACTCACTTGAATGACAGTAAATAATGAATATAATTACTACACACCATTTAAATATTTTAATTTAAGGTTGAAATGTTACTTAATAATGGTATTGTTTAAGCATTAATAAAGTGAGAAGTATTTTTTAAATTATAAACATTAACCATGCTATGCTTATGAATTACTTTCTGGGGTTATTATTATAAGACAGATTTAAAAGAAAGTGGTTCCTTTTTTTATAGGATGTTTTATAATTTTTATATTATTTTAAATTGCATTATTTTGGTTATTTATCTCTATTAAATATCATAAATATTTGTACTTATTAATGAATAGTAAAAAAATAAAAGTGAATAATGAAGAAATATAATTTAAGTTAACATATCAGCAATATTTAAAGAAAAATCAACTGAAGTATTTGTTCAAAGTTTTCTGTTAATATACAAAGTGGGAAGAAGAAAATAAATGAATTAACTAAGGAGGCCACTTAAAAGAATAAACAAGGTATGAAAGAATGAGTTCAAATGAATAAGGTGTTGTGGTTTCAAACATCCACAAATTCAGCACCAAGAACCAGGGGAAGTGAAGGTCAAAAGTTGCTCCAGATATTCAGGACCCAAATCCTCCAACACCAACACAGTTTCAGTACTAGAATCCAATTTCCCTTTGCTGCAACCCCTTTTAACCTTTTTACTGCTAGCCCTAGATTTCGTTCTCATCACGTGCATCCTTTTGAGCTCCAACAAGGGTGAGACACCATTTCTCAGTGCCTTGAAACCCATGTCTTCCAGGGACTCCACCACCACCTGTGCTGAAAAGTTAAGGGTAGCAAGAACACCCCTTGTCAAGAAAGCGGCTTGGTCATAAGCCAAAGCAGCTTCTTCAGCAGTGTCGAATGTTCCAATCCATACTCGAACACCATTTCTCGTAGGGTCTCGTATTTCTGCTGCGAATTTTCCCCATAGCCTTCTTCTTACTCCTCTATAGGGTCTCTTCTCTTTCTTTGTTGGGGCTATAGACAGAGCCTGTGGATTTGAACGGTCATATTGTAACTCTATTTCTGCATTGGAGGATGAGGAGTTGGAATCCAATAAGGACGATTCCTTTGTTGCATTATTCAAGGGCAGGTTGTTTTCCCATGAACTGAGATGGGATTCTACACTTTGGTATGAAAATGAAGAATTAAAATCCATTTCCAGAGATGAAAAACTTATTTGTTAGTGTTTTTGTATACGTAAAAAAATTGAGAGACTTGAGCTTTATATATATGGTGAAGAGAGATGGAATTTGTGAGGTGAATTAACAAATTGGTTATAGAATAAGACGGTCAAATTGGGAGTGAATTAATTAAGAAAGGTTGAGTTAAGAATAATGGACAAGGAGGATTTGCTTGGTTTTTTAATTATCACAAGATGGTTTAATTGAAATAAACAAATAATTGGACCTAATCCTCATTAAATTTTTCTAGGTTTAGAGTACTACTTTGCGCACGTGAGTCAATTAATGCAATTTCAAAGGATTGAAGCAATGGTTCGGTGGCAGGGAAAGGTTCGAGGAATGGGTGAAAACCGCGCCGCCGCGCCGCCTCATCACGTAGAATTTTCTGTCTGGTATGAATTGACTGCGATGAGAATTTGTTGGTTTGCGCTATTAACCACAATAATCATATCACATAAATATAAAATTTGTGGTAAAAAGAAACTATATACTATTAATTGAAAAAATATTATGCCTTCTATATATATTACTACCCAAATATAAATGCAAGTCTTCCTGTTAATTTCCCATACTCCTTGTATGATTTGCATTATAACATGCGGGTAATATATATGACATTAGTAATAGGAAAACCATAGCATAGAAAACCATAGCAGATTGAAATTCATAAAATCAGATGCATCAGAGCTGTGTGGATGGTTCATAGATGGTTATCTAACGTGGATAAGATTTTATATAGACCTGTTTGCTCCTTTGTGTAGGATAATTGGTTTCAAGCATAAGATTTATTTATAGTTGTAGGATTGTTTGGTTGAGATTCATTTGAACCAAATGATCCTTTAAAGCATTCATTTTTGGAAAGCAAAAGAATCTATATGTTATAGGAGAAACATTAAGATTTACATACATAGAATCTTAATTATTATATACTCTATTTGTGTTTGAATGGATATTAGTCCTATAGGATAATATTGGACTTGATGGGTTTTGTTTTTATATGATGTATATATAGTTGATGGGACTATATGTGATTGGCCATAATTTATTTGTTTTGGTCTTTCAGAAACATTTGTGTAATAGAATTGAAACACCTCTTAATTATTTCTATTAATTTTAATTCTTCGCTGTTAAAAAAAAGTACATCAGAAGGGAGACAACATTGTCATTTCAAAATACATTCTATATACCTCTATAGTTTTCTCATTAAACAATTATTATTATTAGTAACTCACAAACAATTTTTATTTGTATTATTCTTTATCATAATAAAATAAGTCTATTTTGATAATATTGATTTAGGTTATGATATCAATTGATAAATCTTTCAAGAGAATACACTAAAGAGTTTCAACAAAAGTGAAATATAAAGAGTTTGACTTCACTTGAAACAATAGATTTATGAATTTTTTTTCATATATTCTATTGAACTTTTTTATTTATATTTAATGTAAAATTTAGACTTAATTAAATTTTTAACGATTGTACATAATTGTCAACATCCAATTTCCTCGAACAAATAAAAATTATTTTTTGCAAATATAAAAAAAAATAAAAGAATAAAAATAAGAAATTAAAACTTTTAACATAGTGTTATTTAGTTTTTTGCCATTTAGAATAAATAATAAAAATAACTTTGACTTTATAAGTAAAGTTTGATTAAATAATAATAAAAAATAAGATAAAATGAAATTTGTAAAAAAATGATAAAATAACAATAAAAAAAAGTGTTGGGTCTGTCTTAAAATAAATTGAATAGAAAAATTAAGTGAGCCCAATTGAATAGAGATGTTCATTTATAAAAATTCTGATTCAGTTTGATAAAAATAAAAGTAAAAGATTTGTCTGAAGCCTAATTTAATAAGAGGTTATTAGAAATAAAAAAAAAAGTTACTGTTTACACCTCACTTATCTATTAATTGTGCTTGCGACATAAGC
>Ga0099825_1008913_pt1 | contig 11652 bp, 10 predicted proteins | sample SiratroredBW_FD_76838 | JGI IMG/M metagenome (GOLD analysis project Ga0099825, IMG submission 76838) | Root nodule microbial communities of legume samples collected from California, USA - Siratro red BW | ecosystem: Host-associated > Plants > Roots > Nodule | place: USA: California | collected...
GCTCCCAGCGATCTAACTCTTTAAAAAGGCCTCCCCCCCCTCGTTATAATTTTAAGCCATTTCCTTTCCAAACATAAAAAAAAAAAAAAAAAAAAAAATTATTCCAAAGTCTCAAAACACAACCTCAATACAACAAACAATATTATTTATGATATCAAATCAGAATCTAATTTTGAAAAGATGTAAAATATGTGAACAACAACAATATTAAAATATTTGTACATGAAAATATGAAATATAGAACATGTAACGCTTTGATAAATCTCTAATTGATGCAAGAAAAGACCAGAAAAAATTTTAAAATTTTCTGACAAGTATAAATATGTGAAACAAAACCTTAAAATCCAAAAAAATGGGTAAAAAATAACAAAAAATAAAAAAATAATAGTAAACAATGGGTTTTTGAAATTTTCAGGGGCCCAACCGCCTCCGGCAGTTGGCCATCGCATTCGTTACCCCATTTCCAACAACTTTCATTTTTGGAGCGTCTCAATCCGAGCTCTGCAGCAAAAGTTATGACCGTTTGAAGTTTTTTCGAACTGAATTTTGCCAACTCAAAATCTGTGCATGTTTTTTATAATGTAGTGACTCTACTATCAAATATACACTAAAAGAAGTTGCCACAAAAAAATTTGGATAAAAAAACAAATTTTAACAATTTTTAACAATTTTTAACAAATTTTACAAAATCAGATGAATAGTGTAAACTGATCACAATGACACATTTGAGACTACCCCGATTTAAAGTTTTTTTTAACTATTCTTTATAATGTAAGATTTTACTATCAAATATATATTAAATGAAGTTACCAAAAAAAATTAAAAATCAATTTTTAACTTATTTTAATGAATTTTACAAAATCCCAAGAATATTCATTACAATGGCATCGTTTTCCAAGACTTTCTTTATTATTTAGAATGAAACATTGTACTGCAAAAGGATGGAGATAAGATATGTTGGGGTTTTTTATTTTTCCACAATTCATAGGGACTATTTTTGATAGAGGGTTTTATGTAAATTTTGTTTTTTAAATAACAAGCAGTATTAATTACTTTTGCCCAAAGTGTTTAGGAGTGGAGTTAGCGTTAAGCATCGTCCGAGCCATTTCTTGTAAAGATCTATTCTTTCTCTCAACAACACCATTTTGTTGTGGTGTCCTTGGAGTATAAAAGTTATAGTTAATACCATGGTTTTTGCAAAAAACTCGAAAGTTTTCATTTTCATATTCTCTTCCATGATCACTTCTGATAGCTACAATTGATATGCCTTTCTCATTTTGAACTTGTTTCAAAAATTTACAAAATACTTTGAATCATCCATGTGATTCAAAAATTTAACCCATGTCCATCTTTTGCCACTAATAGACGCAATTATAGTAGGTCCAAAAAGATCTAAGTGTATCAATTCAAGAGGTCTTTTAGTGGAAACTTCATCCTTACTTTTAGAACAGCTTCATCCCATTGACTTGTTTCCCATTGACACACTTAAGTCAAAAACTCGGAAACCGAACAAACGTTTGAGTTCACATAACGGAGTATGATGTATGCAAATGCTTAAGTCAAAAGCTCGGGAACCAAACAAATATTCGAGTTCATATAGCTGAGTAACGTTCAAGTTCACATAGCCGAGTAACATTTGAGTTCACAGTGCCGAGTAACGTTTGAGTTCACAGTGCCGAGTAACGTTTGAGTTCACAGTGCCGAGTAACGTTTGAGTTCACAGTGCCGAGTAACGTTTGAGTTCACATAGCCAAGTAACGTTTGAGTTCACATAGCCAAGTAACGTTTGAGTTCACATAGCTCGGGAACAAAAAAAGTCGAGTATAATATGCATTAACACTTAACTCGGGAGATGAACAAATGTCCACCCACTCACTCAAAACAGAGTATAAAGATCAAGCAAACGCTTAACTCGGGAAGACTGAATTAGTCTTCAATCCATGTTCTGCAAAGACTTGAAAACTTCAAAAGACATACAACATGGAAGGTCTTGAAAGCTCCAAAAAAATGTCTTATCCAAACGGAATGGCAAACCGTGATGAACTTGCTCAGTTCATCCCCACGGGAGGCTGAAGACATCTTGGTCATCCTTACGGTCCACCTGTTAGGCATGGCAAACTGTGACGAACTTCCTCAGTTCATCCCCACGGAAGGCTGAAGACATCTCGATCATCCTTATGGTCCACCTGTTAGAATCACGAACTTAGGGGGCTTATGTAACTACCCGGTAATAAGGTCAGATTCAACCGAATCTGTTACAGCTCAACTCACTATTAATTACGAGTTAATATTGTTTATTCTAATTAATTATGATTTATCTAGAGGGAGTATTATCTATTATCTATTATCTATTATCTATTATCTATTATCTATTATCTATTATCTATTATCTATTATCTATTATCTATTATCTATTATCTATTATCTGTTATCTGTTATCTGTTATCTATTATCTATTATCTATTATCTATTATCTATTATCTGTTATCTGTTATCTGTTATCTATTATCTATTATCTATTATCTATTATCTATTATCTATTATCTATAAGGATGTGACATTTCCATAATAGCACGTACTTCCACTTGTATTCCTCTTTGACTGACAATGAATCCTAGAAGCTTTCCAGATCTTACTCCAAAAGTAATTAATTATGGAAAGTCATCTTTAGGGCTGACCCTATTCAAATCTCTGTAGTCTACACACATTCGAACTTTCCCATCTTTCTTTGATACGGGAACAACATTTGCTACCCATTGAGGATATCGTGCTACTGCTAAGTCCATCATTGAATTGTTTTTCCACTTCTTCCTTTATTTTCAACGATACCTCTGGTTTCATTCTTCTCAATATCTGTTTAATTGGATGACATTCTGGTTTAAGTGGTAACCGATGTTGTACAATTTCAGGGTCTAGAACAGGCATATCTTCGTACGACCAGACAAATATATCTTTAAACTCTTTCAAAAGAGTATATATGTCTAATTTCTTCTATCAAACCAGCTCCAATTTTAACTTTCTTTCCTTCCCCTCCCCCTCCTTTCCCAAATTAATCATTTTAATCTCTTCTTGATGTGGTTTTATTCCCCTGGCTTCTTGTTCAACTAATCTCAACAATTATGGGGAGGGTTCACAGTTTTCTTCATATTTATCATTTTCCATACTAACATTGGGGTCCGTGAAATTTGAATACGAAATATTGGAATAATTATTTTCAAAACAAGCATCGTCATATTTGCATTATTCAATTTTTATGGACATAAATAGACAAAACAAAAATTTGAATGAAAACACAAACTTTTATTAATACAGAAATATTGTTACTGCTAAAAGAAAATATCATAATGGAAAAGAAATTGTTCAAAACCAAACAAAGACTTCTCTTTCTGAATCATTACATTTCATCACATGTAAACACCATAGGTATGTCTACAGATTCCCAATTACTGATTTGTTCATCAGCAAGACAAGGGTGCACAAGATTGAAGCTGTGATCTCCATGCCTTTGCTTGATTGTTGCCACTTGATCAACATTGATCCATCCGGCACTATAGAAACTCTGATCCAGGCTGCACATGGGAATTACTTTCGTCCTTGGTTCCCGGCCTTCTATCTTGGCTCGTGTCAACACCTGATTTCGTCCGGGTAGATTTTATTTCAAAAGTGCTCTAAAAAAATGTTTTATTTTTATTATTTATAAGTAAAAAAAAGTAAATAACAAATAAAAAAAAGTAAATAACAAATAATAAAAAAAGGGTAAATAAAGTAAAAAGTAGTAATAAAATTTGAGGGAAGATCTTTTCATCATGTTTTATTTGCCAAAAAAAATTGAAGGGGAGTTGGGAGATCTATGACGATTTCCTGGACATTGCAAAAGTAGATTTGGTCTCTTGGAAAACCAAAAGGCAAGGGCCTTTTGGAAAAAAAAAAGAGAGGGCTCTCTTTATGGGAAAAAACACAAAAAAAAAGGGAGGAAAAAAAAGAAGAAAAAAGAGGGGAGAAGGGTTCCAAAAAAAGAAGAGGTGATACTCTCATGCTATTATTCACTGCAGAGGGAAACAGTTGAAAAAAGGAAGTAACAAAGAGCTTGTCAAGAAACGAAAAGGGGAGAACAAAATGCTTCGGAGGTATGATTTTCATGATGGAAGGGACATAATGTTGCATGGGTTTGTCGAATGATATGATTTGTTTATTTGTTTGTCTCTATTTTATCTCTTTGCAAACATGCATATACGTCTTCTTTTTTCTCTTTTTATTCACTCTCTCTCACGTCACCTCACAACTACCAAAAACAGCACCCAAACTGCACCAAAAATAGACACCAAAACAGCCCCAAATTGCACCAAAAACAGCACCCAAGTGGTGTTGGTGCCATGGTGTCCTTGCACTCACTATCTCATGCCAAAAATGCCCCTAACCCTAATTGGGTTCTAGTTAGTGGGTTGCTTTTTGCACCACATGAGTTAGGACCTACACCCACAAATTTCTCAGATTCCAAAATTACCCTTAACTTTTTTTTTCTTTTTTTAAAAAAAAGTATAAAATAAAAAGAAATTTGGTAGTTTAATTTTGGGTTATTCCTTTTTTGTTTTTCTTCTTTTAAGGTCTATTTTTCATATTTATTCTTGATTTCCAAAAAAAAATGTGTTTTATTTTAATAAATTTTCGAATAATTTCTTAGTTGACCGCTCTCGTCATACGAGAATTAATTCGGAAAATTTTAACTTCGTTTGGAATATCAAAGGGCCATACGCGTCAAGCGATATTCAAATGAAGTTTAACTTTCAAAAACGCTAAATGTTCCGAATATATCAAAAATACCAAATTTTCAAAAATATAAAAAATATAAAACTTTCAAAAAAATTAAAAAAAAATATCAAACTTTTCAAACAAATAATTTTCTTGATTCTTTATCTTTGGTAGAGATACGTAGGAGCAAGGTCAAACCTTGTCGGGCTCTCCCAAAACTAAAAAAAAAATATTTTGTTTGTTTTATCTTAATCCCTGTCACTTTCTTGGGAAAATAAATGTTTTGAAAAATCACACTCGATTTATTTATTTAATTAAAGGTACCGTCTTAAGACGGGCGTCGTGGGGGGTGCTAATACCTTCCCCACACGTAACCGACTCCCGGATCTAGATCTGGTTTTTTGCAAACTAGCCTTATCCTCATTTTCTAGTTTTTCCATAGTTTTCCATAAAAACTATGGTGGCGACTCCATTGTTTTATTAATTAATAATTTTTTCGGATCGCCGTGTCCCGATGGTAATCCCGGTTGTGACAGATGGCTACTCCACTGGGGACATTCTTGAGAGTCAGGACAATCTAATTAAATAAGTAAATGAGTGTGATTTTCTGAATATTTGTTTTCTCTTTCTTTTCTATATATGCATGCTTGTTTATGTTTGCTGAAATAATTGAACCCTAGGGTAGATGACATGTCAAATATCTGTCTGGGAACTTTTCTGGTTGTTTTGCAGGTGGGGGTTGGGTGCATTTTCTCCCTTCACACACACACCTTTACTTTTACACATCATGAGGGGGGCCCTATACCCGGGTCTGAGGGAACTTAGAAATAGAAAGGGGTTGTGTAGCAATACTGACGGGATGTACTTCCTTTCTCAGTTTTTGTTAGAATCCCAGCTAAAGTTTGTTTACTTTACTTGCATGCTCGAAAGCAAGTTGTTTACCAACTACTGTGAGTACTGTGATGAAGTGAGCCATAGCTCTAGTGGCCTTATACCTTTAGGGATTAGGAGCCATCCCATGTGAGTATGCATTTTCAGACATAGATCTTGAGCGCTGATATGCTGAACCTGGTTTAGGGCACTAAGGGAGATGTTTACGCGCTTCAACCTTCTACCAATTTTATTTGTTGTTGTAACATGCGCATTGCATATTTTATATTCATAACATAATCATAACTCATGATTTTCTCCACCAATGCATTTCATATTATCTCATTTAGCTCTCTTTCTTTTTTTAAACAGTAAAATTATAAAATTTTGTTCATATCATTATGGAGTTAGAGTTAAACATGGGGTCTGAAATTGAGAGAGATTCTGAATCGTCAAATCTGAAGAAGAAGTTATACATTCGAGTATTAGAGAACAACTTGACCGGCCTCAGGGAGTTGGGACAAAGGCTTGGACCAATCCAAAGAGGGATTTTTAGAAAAAGCTATGGGAATTTATTGGGATTGTTAGAAGTGAAAGTTCAGGTACTTGTTGTCACTGCTCTAGCACAACACTATGACCCACCAATGAAATGCTTCACTTTTCTAGACTTCCAACTGGTGCTAACATTAGAAGAGCATGAGCAGATCCTTGACTTGCCGTTAGAAGGAAGAGTCCACTATAAGCACCTCGAGCAGCACGTTTCAATCCCCACATTAGCTGGAATTATGAAAGCACACCTAAGAGAATTGGAAAGAGGCGTGAAAGGGTTCCCCAGAAGTATTTGGAGACATATCTACATCAACTAGCTGACAAGGAAGATTGGAAGACGTTCATGGATGTCATCGCCTTGGTTGTTTATGGTGTATTGGTGTTTCCAAACCAGGAAGATGTAGTAGATTATGAAGCAATTGGTGTGTTTGTTGTTGTGACGACCCGAGCTGAGAATCCTGTCTCAACAATATTGGTTGACACCTATGCAACACTTGATTTATGGCATGAAAGAAGAAAGAGGAAAATGGCATGCTGCTTGCCGGCTCTTTATGTTTGGCTGGTTTCCCGCATTGGGGAGAGAGCAGTTGGTTTCAAATGTCCAGTCGAGTTGGCACTGAAAAGAGGGCCTGAACCGAGAGGAGGAGACGAATGGAAGCAATTCTTTGCTGGTCTAAATGAAACAAAGATTCAATGGCAACCTTCATGGAAACTAAGATCATGCCTTATTTATTATTGTGGAAAGTATCCAAATGTGCCACTCATGGGACTAAATGCTGCATCAATTACAACCCGGTGCAGGCCCAACGACAATTTGGGTATCCGATAAAAGGAGCCCCAACACCTGCTTCTCTGACTGCCTTGTTGTTTTATTATGAGGATGGCAATGCCAATGAAGTCTTGCGACAGGTTAGAAGCGCTTGGAAGAATGTGATTTACATGGATAGGGACTCTAGACCATGGGCAATAAATAGAGAAGTTCCTTACCGCCAATGGGTCGCAGAGAGGGTAAAAGAGGTCAAACTTCCTTTCAAGTTAGATGCCCCTGGCTCAAAAAACAAGGAACAAATGCTAGACATCGAGTCAGAAGAGGTCAAACAGTTGAAAGAAGATATTGAAAGATTGAAAGGAGTGAATGCCAAAGTGGTTAGTGACTTCCAAAGCCTCAGCCACTACTACGTGGACTTGAAGAAGGACTATGAAGAAAGGACAAAAGCTCACAAAAACCTGATAAGAAAGCAGAAAGCAGAGAGGGATTACACTTTCAGAATCAAGCAAGACTTAGCTGCCGCCAACACTAAGTTGACAATGAGGGCCCAAGAGCGTGATACAGCTTCATCTGTAGAGCGCCAGTGGAAGAACTTATATGAAGTCATCAAGAGGGAAAAGCAGGAGGCATTGAGAAGGTTGCGTGATCTCCAAGTCAGAATCAATGGGATGGAACGACAGATGAAAGAAATGATGGTAAAATGTGAAGCACGTGTTTAGGAAGTGCACCGCCAGCAGACTGAAGCAGAGGAGCAGTATCAGACTATGCTGACTTAGATAGAAGGTTATATGGCTGAGCAGGAGAGAACCGTAAAGCACTGGAAGAGATGTTTCTCTCAGTTGGCTGCTTTGGCTAATGGGGCAATTGATGGGGTTCCGAGAATGTTAGCCAAAACTGAGTCATCACTATTCTTCTTTAATCCACCAAGGGAAGTCAAGATTTTTATAGAGCATTGCAAAGGATTGGTGGCGGAGATGAAGAATATGATTAGTCGTGCTAGAGAGTGATAGTTGTTTGTTGAGAAGATTGTAATGACATTATTGGTCAAACGATTTAGATTTCTCTATCAATGCTAGACTTCTATTTGATTTTCATGTGTTCTAAATGACATCATGCAATTTTATAATTTTTGTTTGATTTATTTTCTTTTTCATTCTTTCTATCTTTTCCTAATTCATTCTTTAATAAAATAAAAATACAGAAACGTAATAACGGCAAAAATTCCACGACATCCCTACAGAACGCGGGCTAATAGTAAGAAAATGGAGGGCTGGGGTGAAATGCAAGAAAGCATGAAGGCTGATACTGACCAACTCAAGAATTAATTTGGACATATGTTCGAGATGATGGTAGCCTTAAAGGATGCAGTCACTGCCCGAAATGAAGAGGCTCAGGCTTCACAACAAAGGACATTACAGACCCCGAATCCCAATCATGGGAATAAAGCAAGTCAGGAGTTCCCTCCATATGGTCTGCCTCCAAATTATGAGCCGTCATACAAAGAATATGAGGAGCAAGAAACTATACCACTAGTTGCTAATGCTGCTAGCACTAAAGGTCAACCTGAGTCTACTCAGGTACCACTTGCTAATCACATTGAAAAAGGGGTACTTAATAAAATTCCTTCTACTAATCAGCCATGAGTTCTGCAAATTCTTACTGGTAAAGCATCTGCGATAAAGGATAATATTCCTGAGGGTATTCAATTGTGTTGATTAATGCTGACATGACAAAGGGGAAGCTGGATATCTTAGAGGAGACAGTCAGAATGATTGAAGGAGCCAGTGCTTGTGAATTTGGAGATGCTACTGGCCAATGCGTAGTCCCTGATGTCGTGATACCTCCCAAATTTAAAGTACCTGAGTTTGAAAAGTATAAAGGAGTGACATGTCCCAAGAATCATCTGATTATGTATTGCCGAAAGATGGCTGCTCATGCTCATGATGAAAAGCTACTGATGCATTTCTTTCAAGATAGCCTACCAGGGATGGCTTTCACGTTCCTGGAAAGATCTTGTAGACGCTTTTTTAAAGCAATACAAATACAATATAGACATCGCTCCTAATAGAATGCAACTGCAAGGCATGGCGAAAAAGAACTCTGAGACTTTTAAAGAGTATGCGCAAAGATGGAGAGAGCTTGCTGCTCAAGTTGCACCACCTTTACATGAGAAGGAGATGATAACTATGTTTGTTGAGACCCTAGAAGATCCTTTCTATGAACGCGTGCTTGGGAGTGTTTCCTCCAATTTTTCTGATCTCGTTACTATCGGAGAAAGAGTTGAACACGGGTTTAAAAGAGGAAAAATAGCACAAAACCCATCCGCGGTTACAACTGCTAAGAAGCCCGGGTTCAATAATAACAACAAAAAAAAGGAGGGAGAGGTGCAAGCAGTTTCTGCCATGCCACATTGGGAAGGATATCAACAACAATTTCGACCCAACTATAGACCCTCATCTGCTTATGTCGCAAATACCATTCCGGCTTATCGGTATAATGGTGCTCGACTGCAGTCTGCGTATAGACCTCTACTTATGACTCATAATGCATATCAACCCAATCAAGGGGTCAGAGCTCTAATTAGGCACAAAATCAAAATTTTGGTCAAAGGAGTAATCCAAGGGAGAAGATTGTGAAGTTTACTCCTATTCCGATGACCTATGCAGAGTTGTTGCCTGATTTGCTAAAGAATGCAATGGTGGCCTTATATCTCGCAAAGACCTTACAACCACCATATTCTAGATATTATAATGCAAATGCATAGTGGAGAAGTAGGTCATTCAACTGAGAATTGTCGAGCCCTCAAATTTAAAGTGCAATCTTTGTTGGACTTAAGGTGGCTTACTTTCCAGGAACAAAAGCCAAGTGTGGATAAGAACCCTTTGTCCGGACATGCAAGTGGCACAGTTAATGCTGTCATGGGGGAAGAAGATCTAAGCTTGGTCAGAAGTGTAATTGAAATGAAGAAACCTATGAATGAGGTTTTTAGAGCAATCTGCCAAGCTGGTTTATACCAATATGAATATAGGCCAGAGGACAAATGTGGTTTTCATGCTAGCACCGAACATTCTGTTGATGAGTGTGTTGAGTTTAAGGATTTTTTGCGAGACTTGATAGACAGGCATATTCTAAAAGTCAGTCATCAAAAGAAGGAAGGAGAAGTGTTTACTGGAGAAGAATGGACTCCACAGAGGCCTAACCCGTTGGTGATACAATTTTCCAAAGCCACTAATCCCATGCCTTCAGGATGACAACCTTTAGTGATACAGACACCATCTTCTTTCCCATATAAGAATGATAAAGTTGTTCCTTGGAAATATGGTGCCAGTATCATTCAAGAAGACCAGAAACATGAATTAGTTGATCAAGGCAAGGCTGTGGTTGATAACATATCTGGAATAGGGGGTATGACTAGGAGTGGTCGTGTGTTTACTCCTCCTGACTTGAGAGGTGAAAAAAGCCGTGATAAAATTAGAGAAGAAATGGCTATGGAAAAGGCAATATAATTTTTGAAGGGGAAAGTTGTGTAAGTTGATTCAGAGCCTGAGGAGAAAGAGAGAAAAGAGGTTACCGATGAGGATGCATATGAATTTCTGAAATTTATCCAACAAAGTGAGTACAATGTTGTTGATCAGTTAAATCGCATGCCCGCGAGAGTGTCTTTGTTGGAATTGTTAATGCACTCAAATTCTCATAGGAAATTATTAATGAAGATTCTGAGCGGAGCCCATGTGGAACAAGACATCTCCTTAGATAAATTCTAAGGGATTGTTAGTCACATTACTGCTAACAATTACTTAACTTTTACTGAGGATGAAATACCTTCAGAGGGCAGAGGACATAACAAAGCTCTTCACATTTTGGTTAAATGCATGAACTATTTTATATCACGAGTGTTAATTGATAATGGTTCAAATTTGAACGTAATGCCAAAAACCACCCTGCATAAATTGCCATGTGATGGGATTCATTTACGTCCCAGTACTATTGTGGTGAGAGCTTTTGATGGGAGTAAAAGTGAAGTTATATGAGAGGTAGAGCTACCAATTCGAGTTGGACCATACACTTTCCAAGTTGTGTTCCAAGTAATGGACATATTACCAGCATACAGTTGCTTGCTAGGAAGACCTTGGATACACACAGCTGGAGTGGTGCCTTCTACTTTGCATCAGAAGCTAAAATTTATAATTGATGATAAATTGATTGTAGTTTCTGGGGAAGAGGACTTACTGGTATGTGGACCTGCACCTACTCCTTATATTGATGCCGCAGAAGAAGCTTTAGAAACCTCTTTTCAAGCTCTGGAGATAGTTAACACAACCTATGTTGAACCCTTCAAGGTGAATCCATATTTGTCTAACGCATCATTGATGATAGCCAAAACTATGATGGTAAAAGGATATAGAGATGGCAACGGTTTGGGTAGAAATAACAAAGGGTCTGTAATGCCAAAGCTTATTGAAAACAAAGGGAGGTACGGTTTGGGATACAAGCCTACTCGAGCTGATCGGAGGAGGATGGTTGAAGAAAGAATTGAAAGAAGTCGGGCCAAGATAGAGAGGCGGGAACCAAAGACAAAAGAAATTTCCTTGTGAAAACTTTGACTGGGTCAAACTAACGGTCCAATTCAATCGATTGAATGGTTTGTTCAATTAATTGAATTTTGACAGCTAAGCAGTTTTTAAAACTGATTTTGGGTATTTAAAGGAATGAGA
>Ga0099825_1008916_pt1 | contig 11647 bp, 9 predicted proteins | sample SiratroredBW_FD_76838 | JGI IMG/M metagenome (GOLD analysis project Ga0099825, IMG submission 76838) | Root nodule microbial communities of legume samples collected from California, USA - Siratro red BW | ecosystem: Host-associated > Plants > Roots > Nodule | place: USA: California | collected...
ATATATATATATATAATATAATATAAATAATTGTATAGGGTTAGATAATAGATTTTACTAAAGAACTTCCCATCATGTGTTGAAATATAATAAAAATGTGTTCTATAATATTTCAAGCTTTAATAATAATTTTTTTTCTCGAAAAATGTCTAAAATTTTAATATAAGCGTACGTTATATAGTTAAAATTGAGGACATGACAGTATTTCTGTTCACTCTTTACTACTTTTTTTTTTTTAATCTTCGAGGACAATCCATCCCGTAAGAAAAAGATATGTATTTTCAATTTCACGTACTTTCCAAAATATCTATGCTATATTTTTGTGTTTTAGTAAATTAACATTTTTTAGGAACTATTTTTCCATAAAAAGATGTTGGAACAAGTACAATTACTTACGCTTTTCGATAGAAAAAAAAAATCACTTCGCACTTTGTAACATAGAAACAATGTCTGGTTACGTTGACACTCATGAAACATAAAAATTACAGCAAATACATTACCTAACATTTATCCATTACGTCTACCTTAATCCAACTTTCTGTATAGGAAAATAGTAGTTTAACACCTCCAAAAAAAAAAAATACTCACTTAGCAATCCACTTCAATAATATACATTAATATTTTAAGTTTAGTTTTAAAAAAAATTAAAATATTAATATTTTGAAATCTCAAGTGAGTGTTTTCTATTTCATGAAAGCCAAAATATCACCGTCTTCAATATAGTACATTATACTATCATTATTAAACAATTATCAAAGCACCAGACATTGACTTTTGAGCAACAATTATCAAATCGTATATCCTAATATTGGAATCAGCAACACTATCTGTTATCAAAGCACCAGACATTGACTTTTGAGCCTGATAGCTCATATTGCTATCCACAAACCAAACTCAAATTTGCATGATTGACACAATACAAAAGATAAGTTAGTTGAGTTAAACAACATTAAATACCAAAATAGGCCATGTATAAGAGAAGAGATGTAAAATAAGGGATAAAAGTAGCACTGATGAAAAGCAGTGAAGTTTTAACTAGCATCAAGTGACGCCTTATTAGGTAACTGGCTGTTGGCTGTCATGCAATTAATACAATCATTGGTAGCTTAGAGTTGTATGAGGACCAATGCAAGAATTCCAATAACAGACCATAAAACAACAACGTCCCATGCCTTTTACTCGTTATCCTTCATATGGACATACACATATTCGAACACAACGGGGCAAACAAGGCCTTGTACTATTCCAACAACCTCAACATAAAGGAATGACCAAGAATCATAGCTAAGCGGACCAAAAAGAACATTGGTACAGCACTCCGTGTCTCTGTAATGAACTTGTGCATTGTGTTATTAATTACCTTCATCCTATGTCAGCAATATCCAACTAGCTTGGAACCATGATTTCATGCCTACTACAACGTATCCAACTCACGATTTATTAAATACATATATTTTTAACACACTCACTTTTTGTTTCCATCCCCTACTGCCGTTGTACTTCGAAGTCTCCATTGAGTGTGAAATGCATGCATGACGAGACTAAATGCCGGTAGCTATTTTGAGCAAAAACAACAAAACTTCAACTACTTCATTTCTCCACTTAATGTTGCTTCATCATCCTGAGCATCCAGTTCTTGTTCCACACCCTTGACCTGTAAGCGCGGGAAGCAGCATTAAATAATGCTTTAAGCAAATACAGTATAAATGAATAATTCGTATAAAATCGCAATCATTTTACTAACTCTCCTTGAAATGATAAATACCACAGTCAATGCATTACAAAATTCAATCTAAGAAAATAGAATAAATAATATATATGGAAAAAAAATTGCACTGCCATTTGATCAACCGCTATGCATGATAAATTTATTGACTTGTATAATAGTAGTCCTAAAAGCCATATCAATGATGATTCTTTTATTGATTGTTAGCGTAATTTTTTTTCAGTGATTGTGGATATAGATTGAACTCAAAAAGATACTTCACTCATACAAATTATTGGTGGGATTAGCTAATCTTTGTAACAGGTAAGCGTAGTCCATAGTCCACATCTTAATGCAATGGTGGCGAAAGACAACTGACAATTCTAGTAGGGTGACTCAACGGACAAGGCTCCTAGTTGGTGGGATCAAAGGAAGGAAGGCAGATGCTTTGGTTAAATATACAATACAATTAGCAAATTTTACAAATAAATTTAATTAGTCCCCTAACTTTACCACTGTAATATGAAAGTTAACTTGAGAATGTGCATGGAGCATGCAAACCAATTCAATGCTAAAGGAAGATAAAGTTCAGCATCAGGTATAATAAAAATGATAAAAACATTATGCTCATCACAAAAAGATATTGCCAAATTTGTTACCTCAGGAACATAATGCATCAGCATATTTTCAATGCCTGATTTCAGAGTCACTGATGAACTTGGGCAACCACTGCATGCCCCTTGCATTTTGAGTTTCACTATTCCAGTATCTCTGGAGAAATCCACAACAGAAAATACCAGTCAATAAAAATACCAGTCAGATAATTGACTCAAATATTAACACTTAGTACAGTATAGTCAATAGCGGCTCTGTGGACAATTCATGACAGTAGGTTAGTTTAGTTAGAACAATTGACACTGGATATGTATAAAAAGAAGAGGGAAACAATAGAATGACCGTTTTAGATAAGGAGTAGGGACTGGGAGGGAAAGCCATGACAACGACTCAAGAATTTTCTGGGAGTTGAGAAATATGTTTCTGTACTATCAATCTCCTAAGGATTCTTAAGAATTATGCAATAAAGTTAATCTTTTACCATCTGTTCGCCTATTTTCTACTCAAGTTGTATCAGAAGTCAGTCTATAATATATCCATGCTCTCTCTTCCTCCTCAACATTTTCATGAAAGTGTTCCAACACCAAAAATAAAATAAAATAAAGAAGTTAAAAGGAACTTACGGGTCAAAACCTCTATATACAATGTCGCCACCATCATCTTGCACTGCTGGCCGAATACGAGTCTCTAACAGTTCCTTGATCATGGCAACTGTTTCGGAATCATCCTGTATTGAAACGCGTATATGTACCATTTAGTTCTGCCCTCTCAAACTTACGACATACAACATGATTAAGACGCGCAAATCTCATACACCGGGACACTCAGACCATGGTACAGAGTCTTAAAAATATTGTCTGGATGTTTACTAAAATAACATGATTAGTTAAGATATTTGTTAACGATCTCATCTTTACTAGCAATATGACTAAAGTAGTGTATATAAGTTAAAGACACCTCTCACACGAAGTACTAACTTTTGATGTATTTCAAACCAGAACCTTAAAATCTAAGATGATATAGGGGACTTTTCCAATGATTATTGTTGGACATATCAGTCCAGGATCAGATCATTCACGCGTGTCCAATCCTTAATGGGAGGTGAAATACTTGCTTCAAGAACTAGCTTTCAGAGTTGAGTTAGGTCAAGATTCAAAATTCTAACACTTAATAGTGCGAACCGCATATCAAGCACAGTTATTTTTTCTCTAGGGATTTTGTTATCGTTCTCCCACGAGGATTAAACATCCGAGAAACTCTAATCTTGAGAAATGCTTACTTGGTGAATAGCTGTGTCCATGGCGGCGGCAGCTTGAGAATCCAAAAAGAGAGGCTGACCGGAAGAGTAGAAATCCATAATAGAGGCAAATACTTCGGGTTTCAGGAACTCCCAGGCAGCGTCATCCGATTTCGTGACGGTAACGAAATCGGATCCAAAGAAAACGCGAGTAACGCCTGCAAGGCAAAGAGGGAGGAAGCAGATAGAATCCCAAAATAAAGAGGAAAACGAAAAATTGAAGGAAGAAAGTGAAGAAAGATACCGTCGATTGCGAAGAGCGATTTAGCGAGGGGGGAATTCATGGCGGAACGAGGGTTAGGGAAGTCGGCGCTGCCAACGTCCATGACAGGCTTGCCGGGATAAAACATGAGAGAGGAGGGATTGGGCGTGGGCTGCGTTTGGATGAACATGCTCCTACGTTGCCCTGTGCAATCAGAAATCAAGAGCCGTTGTATTGGAAAATTGAGGAAAATGGAAGAAGAAAGGCACAAACCGGTGGAGAATCCAAAGGGAGAAGAGGAGAAAGCATTGCAGCGGAACACGGTGGTTGCGCAGTGGCGGCGTGGGATAGAGAGCGGAGTGTTGTTATTGTTAAAGTGCGTCGGTGGTCGGAATGGAAGACGCGCTCGTCTTGCCAATCGCCAAACACTGCCTGTCATCGTTTCTGATTCTAATGCTTCCACAACAACGCTTTCTCTCGCTCATTCTTAGTTAAATATCGCATGCTATAAATATAATTTTTTTATAATAAATGTTATTATATATTTTCCTTCCGTTATATTATTTAGATTTTTTTAATATTTAACTTTTTATTACTATAATCAATCACTTTTATTATATTTGTATATTATATCATTTATCATATCAAATCTACTAAAATCATCTCATTTGAAACCATTCTTAATGGTGTAATATGTTTTCATTAAAAGTTACCATTATGAAGTATCGTTTGATTTTGTTATTTTTTTATTTTTTTTTTATTAAACATTCATTAGAGAATTCAAATTATCCTTTTTGTTTTTTGGATTCGTTATAAATGAATAGTTAGGAAGAAGCCAAGGCAAAATAGCTGTCGATTTGATTGTCGTGTTTCAGACGTACAGCAGAGTAATTATAGAAATTGTTTACTGAGTTCAGAAAACATTGATAAATAAGAGGAAACTATGTACTGTTTTAAATAAGTACTTGTCCTGGGCGGGCGTTAATGAATAATATTTTGTGGTGGGTTGGTTCTCCCATTGACCACAGAATAAAGGTCGCTGTCAATAATTGATAGATTTAACTTCATTCAATGTTATTTTTCTGCATTTAATATACGTTTCATTTTTTTTAGCAGTAGTTCCATTACGCATGCCTTATTTGGCATCTTGATTTAGTAGAGTGGCTGGTAGGAATAGGAAAGTGAAAAGAACCAATAACATCATTCCAGTAAGTAAATTATTTAAAACGAAAATGGAGTTTGCTTGGCTCGCATGCAAATGACCCTTCCTCCACCACTCGGAGCCACACTTAGGTCCCAACTAAAGTTTATTCCTTCAGCAGCCCTTCATTTCAGAATTACTTCTTCCCCTACAATCTTGACGATGCACATGCATGCTTTTGGAACCACTGCTTCATTTCAATTCAAGAGCCTTAAAATCTAAAGCTAGGTAGTAAGGAAAAGGAGCATTAGTATTATTATAATCTAACTCTAATCCTGTAGGCGAAAAACCTGCAAATGTAAATTCCATAATAATCCTCCGACATCCCGCAGGAGGCTATATACTATCCATTAAGAAGATGGGAGGCAAATCAAAATCTTTTCCTCTTCACCCGCGAAATATCATCAAAACTGTCATCACTCCAAACTTGTCCACCACCACCACCATGTCTGAAATTCTCTTCCTGCTCATCCATATTTCTTGTTCTTCTGGGTGGCACATTTCCTGGTCTTCCCTTGATTCGCCTGTCAAAGTCCCTTTCCCTCATGTTGTTGCCTCCTCTTTCATGAAAATCTGAATCATCTGAACAGAATCTATAGTGCCTAGGTCCGTCTTCAGCATTAAGGTGAAAATTTTCACCAACGTTGTTATTGTAAGGAGGTCTGAACGAGCGCACAGGTCCTCGTCTCTCACCAAACCTTCTCCTGTCCTCACCATTTCCTTCCCCACTGAGCTCAAGTAACCTACCAGAATGCATGGGTCCCCCATAGTAGTCATCATCATTGTCCGCACGGTCCCGGGGATCTACAACATCAAACCTCCGGTTCCTGATTAGGATTCGACCAGACCTTGGATGGCCATGGTCCCTTGCAGAATCCATGTCCCTCATATCATTAGAAGGTCTTGACATAAACGAGGGTGAGCCATGCCTCCTCACCACTCTCTCTGCAGGGAAAACAGGGCGATCAGGGGACCTCATTCTGTCAACCCTGTAAAATGGTGATCTTCTATGGGCTAGTTCCGGATGTCCACCAAAACCGTCAGGGGATCTTCTTCTAGGAGGAGACCTTCTTCTTGGAGATGACCATGGTCCGGGTGAGCGACTCCTAGATCTTATGGGTGACTTGGAACGAATTCGAGGAAGTCCCCTCCTCGGCAAGGAAGAAAAATTCCTACTTCCCCTTGTAAACCGACCATCCATTCCCTCAAATGTCTGGGGCCGTGTGAACATTGCATCCATGTTATCCTCAGGCAAACCTCTCAAAAATTTATCATTGTGCCTCACGCTAACCAAGTCTGAACCATCACCAATACATCTATTTGGACTAATGTTTCTTGGATTTCTATGACCAATTTGGATGCCATCTCTTCCTCCTGGTGAACGCCTCCTTGGTGCTATATAAGACCCGTCACTCAGTGGCTTTCTACCTAATCGACCATTCCCAACATATGAGCCATCGGGTGCAACATTGTTGTACTCCAGATCAGTATTGGCAAAAGCAGATGCATATTTTGGCCGCGGCCCACGGAACTGATTTGGACCATTATAAAACTCACCAGAAAATTCCCGGTCAGATTCCCATTCACTACGAACTGAGTCTAGACGACTATTGAGTCTTCCTCGACCACGCCCAAAATTCAACCTAGAGTTTCTAGGGGACATATCTTGATGTCTTTCTCTTGAAAATTTGTGAGGGCCATCAATGTAAACATCATCTCTGAAAAACAAAACAAGAATACGACTTGAGGAAACCAAAACAAACTCAGTGCATAAAGTAGAGATAAGTTATTTATACGACTAAAAAGTATACCTTCCTCTGTGTAATTTATCCCCATCAAGTGTGTCAGACAATACATCTCTTCCAGCTCGAGTTGACAGTTGTGATCTGCCTGAGATGGACCTAGTTTTACCAGGGGATGAAGAACTAGTAGCTCGAGACAGATCTATAATTCTCCCTGGATTACCACCATTATTAACATCTTTGGATGCATCATTTGCACTTGCAGACAATTCTATATTTGGCAACTCTAGCTCAGTTTGTTTAATAGTGTCAGTTGTCTTGACAACCTCATCAGCGCAGTGGACATCAACCGTATTGCTTCCATTAGCAGCTTGATTGGAAAGCGATTCTGTCACCAGAGCTTCAGAGACGTTTTTCCCTTCCAAAATATCTAATGCTTTCATTTGCGAAACATTAACTGGTTTGTTGCCATGAGCAGCAATGTTGGATTTCTCGTCATCCAATGACTCTTGCAGACACACATTTTTGTCAACGACCTTACCAGACCTCTCCTGCATTTCAATGTCCATACCATCTTCACTATTTATTTCATTTTGATTTGCACTCTTATTGTCATTTTCCACTACCTGATATTGAGCAGTACAATCACCGCTCACCATTCCTTTCTCAATCTGCTTATTTACAAAGTTACTACCGTCAGGGTGCTCGACTTCTCTTACCTCACATATGGTGTCCTCTGCTATGGATGGATCCAGTGGTTCCCGAACCTCTCCATCTTCATAATCATCATCTTCAACATATCGCTCAGTATCCACAGCAATAGTTACAGCGTGATTTTCATCTGACTCGTAATCAGAACCATAAGAATCATCCTCCAACATGTCACCTGATAGGGTTATCTTTTCTTCATCACTTGCACAGCCTTCACCGGAGCCTCGGGTAGCAGCCAGAGGCTCATTCATGAGTTTCAATCTGCATGCATCACGATCGGCAGCATTTTTTTCCTCAGTACTAACAGAAGAAATTTTCAGGCTAGGATTTTTCAGCTCAGAACCATTATCAACCACAGGCATAGTAATTGTTTCTATGGCAACCTGCTCAGCATTCAAACAAGCTCCACGACAAACTTTCTCCACATTGTCTCCATCCGTAGTACCACTATTTTCAATCTGGCTTACTACGTTTTCACTGGCTGGCAACTCTGCTGTACACACAGGTTTCACTGGACGACAAGGTGCCTCAGCAGGAATATGTGTTGTCTCGCGAAAAACAGACATCGCCAATGAAGGAGAAGAATCATCCAACCCTTGTTGTAATTCTTTATCCAACTGACCCGTTTTACTCGCTGCAGCATTGGATCTTTCCTGATTACCTGTGTGATCTTGTTCCTGTTTAACTGAGACAGTATCAGCTTTCATTAAATTGCTAACGTTTGACATCTTCGAAGATTTTACAGCGAGAGGCTGAAATAGTTCTTGTTTAATAGTCACACTGTCTAATGAACCCGCAGTAGAGCTATTAGCTTCTTTCAAATCCTTCTTCAAGTTCTCATCAAACGGTTCTGGTTTTACCAACCTAAAACTAGAAGTATTTGCATCACCTGACGAAGCCACACTAGATAAGTTTATATTGGAAATAGAACTACCAGAATTCAGTTTAACAGGTAATTTAGAGGGCTCCTCGGTATATTTCTTAAGAAGAGGAGAAAAAGATAGATTACTCGACTCATCAAATCTAAATTGCTGTCCACACAACCCAGATGAAAAAGTGAAATCTTGTTTCTGTCTCTCTTCACAGATTGGCTTTACAGATGGAACACTTGTTGGTCGTGTCATCCCTGTAGAGCACATTAACTGCTTTTCAACAACTGAATTTTCAGTAATTTTCAGCCCATCAACACATGTTTTAACCAAGCCAGCTTCAGTCCCAGGTTCTTCCCATGCATCCATTGTAGTATTAAGATCCCAGTTTGCCCTGTTAGAATGAACAGGAGTCTTGTCCCTATCAGTTTTAGCATCAGTATTTAAACTGTGAGAACTGCAGTCTTCCTTGCTTAAAGATAATTCCAATGAGACAGATTCCGCTTTCTCTATTTTTAGGCGATTCTTGTCATTCTCCGTGCTAACAGCTGGAAAGAGGTGTTCCTCTAAGCTTAAAGATAAACTAGTACTTCCTGAAACTAAAGGACTCTCTTTTCTACAAATATCTTTGACATTTTGCTTGCTCACTTCAGCTCCAATGCTAAGAGCAAGACCTTCCTTTGCAGCCAATAAGAGTTCAGGATTGCCCTTGATAATTTGGGATTCCAATTTTTTATTGCTGTCTTCACTGAGTATCACCTTCTCTTTGCTATCCATGACATCCAAAGTACATGATTGAGTACCAAGGTTTGGTTCCTCAAGTTTCGGTATAAGCAAGCAAGAGTTGCTTTGCCCCGTGTTAACATTGGTAACATCGGTACTTGCTTTCTTATCTTCAAGCGCTGGGATTCCATTGGCATCAGATAAACTAGAAGAGCTGGTAGAAAGAGTTGAACCCGGTGAAGTGCTTGAATGTTCCTTCCGCAAGGCATCGCTTTCTTCTGAACGTGAAGCCTCTTCAAAAGAGGATGAAGAAGGCTGAATAAATGGAAACCTTCTTTTCTTGATAGGTGCACCTGCAATACTGGCATTTGTCAATGTTGATCCTTGAGATGTGCTCGAATTTTCTTTACGTTGTATCTCAGTTTCTTCAGATAGAGAACATGGTTCCTCAGACACGGGTGAGGAAGAAGGCTGAAACGAAGGGAATCTCCTTTTCTTGATAGGCACACCTGCAATTAAACCACTAAATTGCCCAGCATAGGACTTTACCCCGGTCTGTCAATAGAAGATCAAGTAATCAATATCCAAAAAAGAACAAATTGGCATGGTTCTCTAATCGTAGTTAGCTGTAAATCAGAAAGGAAATAAACACCTCTTCATGTCCTGAAACAGGCATGACTCCAAAGTAGTCTTCTAAAACGCTCACAAGTCAAAAACCCTTCGTTTAAAACTTCAGTTATTATGATTGAATAGCAAATCCTCAACAAAATTATTGAAGTAAGCTAAAAAATCTGGCACTGAATTAACCATAGGCGGGCATATCTATCCTCTAAAAAGCTTCTCCTTTCCAAGTAAAACAATCCTAGCCTTACTCTGACTTCCAAGGTAAAGACAGAGTAGTAGCGTCAACCTGCAAAACACACCACAAAAACACAAGATCATAAACTCCCTTGAACAGATTATCGGTCGACAATCAAAGTCAAAAAAAACAATTTAACAAACTGCCCGTGTGCAAATTTAATTAACCCTCTGGTCAACCATCCCCTCGTAAAGTTACCTTAGATCCAAAACTAACCGCCCCACATAATCATAACAAACAAACTCCACACCAGTCTCTATAAACACTTCGAAATCACCTCAAAACGCAGACAACAAGCAGAAAGCACAAATCCAAGCAAACTACCATGAACAGATCCACCACAAAACGACCCACAAGGCCAAAATTCACCAAAACAGAGTCAATCAAACGACGTAAAAAGATCCACTCGAGTTCATAAAATCAGCAGAAACCAAGGAAGAACCCCTTCCAACTGCAAAATTAGAACAACAACCTTGAACCGAGAGAACCCGTGAGACGAAGCAAAAGGGTCTCAGAATCGAGTGCCGCGGAATCAGATCTAGACCGAGAAACGAAAGTAATAAAGTACACGGCACGGCATCATCGCAAAACAAAAAAACAAGCCGAATCGCAGGGCACGGAAATATCAACGGGGGGCAAATGAAAAACGCCAGATCTTGACGAAGAAAGCAAAGAAGGTGATAAAGACGAACCTGATTGGTTGTGGGAAAAGAAAGGGGTAAAGAAAACAAAGGGGTTTGGTTTGGTAAGGGTTGAGGTCAAGCTCTGCAACTTCCACGACACAACAACCAAGTGGGAAACCAAGAAGGAACGAGCGAGAAAGAGATAAAAAGGAATCTCTTTCTCTCTCTATCTCTAACCTCTATCTTTCTTCTGTGTGTATCTATCTAGAGAGAAAAAATTAGGGTTTGCGTTTTTATGCTGATTTTATTGACTTTGTGAAAAGGGGTGCTTATCTTCGTTTCTATATATTCTATTCCACCGATGTGACGCATCAACTAACGTATCGCCATGTGTTATCTCCTTACACGTGGATCCTTCTCCTCTGTTGATTTTCTATCCTTTCCTCTCGTCCGTTGGATCTAAAGTTGTGACTTTTTGTTGTGGTTCGATCTTTAACCTAATTTCTTTATCGCTTTGTTTATTTCAATCATTCAATGGACCAAGAATAAAGTATCGTGCAAGTTGTCCAACAACGCCATTTTATAATAATTTAATAATGACCTAGATTTTCATATAAAAAAATACTAAAGTTTTATATTAATTATTATATCTGCTATATAGGTTAATAAAATTTTTTAATATATTTTATCCACGATTATATTATAAATCAACGATAAATTATTGAAAATAATTCTCTGAAATTTTTGTATGATTGTTATAAAAGATAAAATTTATCTTTTAAATATTTAATAAAATTTATATATTTACTATTTAACAGAAAGTATATGTGTTAGTTTAGATTATTTGTATATTTATCTATATATTCATTATTTTGTAGGTTTTATATGACAATTCTGGTGCTTTTTGTGGCATCACGGCTTGATTAGAAAAATACGGGCTTCCGGATATACTTAAAACAAACAAAATTATTATATTTTAATGATAAATAATATATATATATATATATATATATATATATATATATATATATATAGATATATTTTTTAGTAAATATGAGATAACTTTTTATTTATATGATGAATAGAATATAATATATAAA
>Ga0099825_1008918_pt1 | contig 11645 bp, 6 predicted proteins | sample SiratroredBW_FD_76838 | JGI IMG/M metagenome (GOLD analysis project Ga0099825, IMG submission 76838) | Root nodule microbial communities of legume samples collected from California, USA - Siratro red BW | ecosystem: Host-associated > Plants > Roots > Nodule | place: USA: California | collected...
AAAGCCCAACTATTGAATGACAACCATATGATGGAGACTAGACTTATTACATATCTAATGGATTTAGAGAACTAAGAGAAGGACTAATAAGGATTTTAATTTATGTTATTTTATTTTTATTTATTTTCTTTCAAATGAGACAAACTCATAACCTACATGTGTATTTAAACATTTTTGGGAATTTAGAATGACAGATGATACATTCTACAAATCGGTGAGAGTGAATCTCCTGGGTTCTTGGCTGAACCAACTCTTAGACTTATCAAGGGTTTTCAATTCTCTTGTGGCGTCTCTACGACTTATCTTCCTCCATAGAAGTGGTGTTACTTATCCCTATAACCTGTTTTACTTGAAATCCTATGTTCCAATAAATTCAAGTTTCTACCTAGACTGATCCTAACAAGCAGGTTCACATAAAAAACTCTTGTAAAGTGAGATTGGTTGTTTTAAAAGACAAATGCATCCTTAAAGTTCCCTTCAGATATCTCAATCTCCACTTCATGCCTTCCTAATTCTACTTTCTAGGATTTGATAGAAACATACTCACAACTCCTGCTACATGTGTTATGTCAAGTCTGGTACGTACCATAACATCAAACTCCACGTTGCAGACGCATATGATACTTTAAACATGTAACTTTAACATCTCAACATTAAACATGTTAAACAATTTTAATATATATTTCTCTTGAGACAATTTCAAAATACCTTTTGGTATATTTCAATAGATTCTCATACCAAGAATTTGCTTAACTTGACCAAAATCCTTCATCTTAAAACTTTCTACCAATTCTTTCTTCAACATGATCATTTTTGTCATACTAGACCCTATAAAGCAAGAATAATATAACTACCAACACATTTCTTAACATAACAACAATTATCTTTTTCACATTTATGAAATCCTAAGTTGTTCATAAACTCATTAAACCTCCTATACCACTATCTCGGTGTTTATTTGAAGCCATACAAACTCTTATGAAGCTTGCATACAAGGTTTTTCTTGTCTTGTACTTCAAAAACTTCAGACCATTTAGGAATGTAATTTTAACATATAAGTACTCTAGATAAAGATTTTTTTTAGCTACAATACTCAAGGTAACTCCAACGGTACTTCTTAACAATAGGAGAGAAAATCTCTATGAAGTCAATTTCTTGTTTCTATTGAAATTCTTCTACTATAAGTCTGGTCATGTTTCTTTTATTATCGTCATATTCTTCTTTTAACTATAAACCCACCCATTATGCAAAACCTTATTTCTTTGTGGTAGCTTGGTTAAAGACCAAGTTTTATTATTATGAAGATATTTCATCTCATATTTTATGGCTAACTCCCACTTAATAAATTCATTTCCCTGCATAGCTGCAACAAAATGCTTGGCTCACTTGCATTAGTTAATAACAAGTAATGCAATGAAGGAAAATACTTTTGTGTTTTAGAACTTTATGGCATTGTTGTTGGTTTTGGTTTTGACTTAGGTTCTACCTTTTTATTTTGTCTTGTGTTAATTACATTACTTTCTAAAACTTCTTCTAATGCTACTTCCTCATAGGGATCTGACTGTTTATCTACACTCATGGATTTTGTAGTATGTCTTTACAAAAAATGTTTCATTAAAAGTAATAGTTCTATTTTTGAAGATTTTCTTGGTTTAGTCATCCCAAAACTTATAGTCATACATGTCAGATCTATAACCAATGAAATAATATTTTCCCTTAGGGTCTTGTTTAGCTGTGCTATCAGAGTTTATCAATATATGAGACACAAGCAAAAAAAACTCTAAAATGTGAAAGATTTTCCTCCTTTCTATATCATACTTCTTCAAATAATTGATACTCTAAAGGAATTGATGGCCCCCTATTTATGAGATAGGTCATTGCATTTATCGTGTCTTCTCAAAACACCTTAGGTAGGTCTGATTGGATCCTCATACACTTAGCTCTCTCATTTGATATTTTGTTTATTCTTTTTATCACATTATTTTTTTCTAGTGTTCTTGGCACTATCTTCATAATGATGATCACATTTTCTAAACAAAATTCCTTTAATTTCCTGTTGTTACCGTTATCATATTTTAGGATTTTAACCATCAAACCTAATTGAGTTTCAACCTCTTTTTTCCACTTTCTCAATAAAAAAACACATAAAATTTCTTTTTCAAAAAATATACCTATACTTTTCTTGTAAAGTCACCAATGAAGGTTTACATAATAGTGCAAAGCACTAAGGGATTCCACTAAAAATATTTGCATACACCAGTTATTGGCCTTTCAACTTTAGACCTCTTGCTTCATTCAGAGAAGTTAACCTTTTTCTACTTTCCAAAGTTACAATGTTCACAAGGTCAATTATTAACAAGCTTGAAGTTAGATAGTTTACCTTTGGCTACATTTTACATTTATATGCCCAAGCATTTGATGCCATAAAGAGGAACTATTGGTCGCCTCTATGACTATTACCATATCCTCATTTCTAATCATCTAAAGAGACCTTCGCTTCTTTGTGCGAGCAACAACAAAATTTTCTCTCATTACCTTCAAACTTCAATCTTCAAAAGTGGTATAATGTCCGTCGTCATCCAAACACCCTATAGATATTAAGTTTCTCTTTATAATATGCATCACATTATGTAGAGTCCACAAGGTCTCATTATAGGTTTTGATGTCAATATCACCTCTTGTCACAATATTTAAGAGATTTTTCATTTGCAAGGTATACCTTAACAAACTTTCCCAAAATATGGTTAGATAATAATTTTAAGGAAGGTGTACTGTAGAATGACGAACTTGAGTCCATAATCCATGAGTCAACAAGACTATCTAAAGACCAATTAATGCATATATAAGTTCATCAGTTGCTCCATTTGTTGATTCATCATCATCTTAGTTCTTATTTTTGTTGCTTTGCTTCCTTGAAGCCTTACATTGATTGGTAAAATGATATCTTTTTTGATAATTCCAACAAGTAATATCATTTTAGACTTTTATATGTGTTCTACCTCTAAACCTCTCATACAAACATTTATACTTAATATCAAGTCATTGTAATCAAGCTTCAGCCTATTGTTACTTGTATAGTTACTAATTACGCTAGTAGTTACACCCCAACTATCCACTAGAGATAATAATAGAATTAACGATTTCACCTCTTCATCAAAATTGATCTACATTGATGCCAACTAGTAAAGAATTGTGTTAAATTCATTAATGTGATTAGTAATTGAATTATCTTCAATCATCCTGAGGTTGATTAACATGTTATCAAATACATTTTGTTGGCTGCAAATAGTTTCTCATATATATTTGACAATTCCTACATCATATATGTGGTTCTTTTCTTGTTTAGAATGTGGAATGCAACACTCTTGGTCAATGTCAATCAAATCACACCAGGTTTCTGCCAATGTATTAACTCTAATGTGACTATTCCATGGCGTTCGATTTAAACCCTATTATGTGTTAATACAAGTTCTTCTGATACAAATAATTTTTCATATGCATCTTTTAGAATTCAAAGTCTTTACCATCAAAATTTTCAATCTTCATCTTTGCCATCAATCTTGCTACTTTTGAATAAAGCTTTCGCTACTCCTCTAAATAAAGACTCTCGTACAAAAAACAAATATGTTATGATATGAAAGATCAAACTAGGCTACAAACACAAAACATACTATGATATTGATTCTCAATACCAATGATTAGGAAAAAGAAAAAAAATAAAAATATGATAGAAAAAAAGACAACACAAGAGTTTAACATGGTTAAACACACAATGTGTATACCTATGTCTACAACTACACTAGGAAGTATTATTTTTATATATCTAAAATTTTTAAAATGTGTTGCTTATATAGCAGCACAAAAAACAATATCTCTCAATATTATATGACATGAGACTAAAATCAAACTCCAAAAAACTAACAATTCTCCCACCTAGAGTTTGATTACCTAGTGTAGTGCCTTCATTATCAATTATCCTAGAAGGCCAATTGATGCAATACAAAGGCTCAACTTATCATTTGGGACAATCTTGGTCAACACATCAACTAGATTCTCTAATCATGAGATATTCAACAAAGACAAGTCATCATCACTTATCATGTCTATGATAAAATGATATTTCAATTCAATGTGTTGCTTATATAGTAACACATAGAACAATGTCTTTCAATATTATATAATATGGGACTAAAACTCCTACGTCTATATCTAATATTATCAATAATGAGTTCTTACTAAATATGATCACATACATCATAGGAACCCAATATTTAAAGAGGACAAAAATTTATTACAACATGCATATAATCCTATTAACTAGAAGTAGAAGTTGAAACTAAAAAAAATAATGAATGCTCAAGTTAGATACAAGTATTCACCTTAATACTTTAGCTAAAATATAATCAAAGAAGAAAGTGATTTTTATTTTATATGTTGTGGTCTAAGTATTGATACAAAGGTGCATTTAATCAATTACTTATAAATATAATTAATTATCCTCAATATTTTTACTATCCTATTTAAAAAAAAACAATATCAAAATAATCAATTATACCAAAGAAATTATCTATTATAATGATTTTCAACTATAGATATCGAACTTGAAGACTAAAATAGTTTCTACAGTTTCTTGTAAAAAAGGGTGCAACATTCGATTTATAGGAGGAAATCAGTTAGTTTTTCATATTTCAAATTTTAATGGAGCTTTTAATAAGCTTTGAGGAGTTCGTATAAAGAAGTGATGATAAATGTGTTTTACTTTTGTTATATTTATCGTATTAGGATATATCAATCCTTTTATTTCGCTTTTAGTATAGTTGTGTCTTTAAGTAAGTTTTTTTTTTTAAATAAATATTGTAATGAGTTTTTACATGAGTGGGTTAAAGTTTATTAAGAGGGTTAAGAATCTTATGCATATTTGCATGCCATATGAAGTTTTTTGTTTTTTTGAAAAATTAAATTATTATAAATAAGTGTTAATTTAAAGTTGATTGAGAAACTAGGTGTAAATTGTACTTTTTTTTATAAACTTTATGCTAAGAATAGAGTCGTCACATGAAATTTATTAAAAAGAAAAATAGAAAAGAAAATAAGGCCATGGGAGTTAGATCAAACCCATGGAAAGAGCATAAAGCAAATTATCAAATAAACCCAAAAGGGTAATATGAAAAAGTAAAAGAACAAAACTAAAGGAAACTAATAGAAGAGTCAAAAGAGATATACTCCTTATGTTAAAAAACAAAAAATAAAAGAAGCAAAACCCCTCCATCATTTATTCTTTGTAATACCCACTCTAACAACTTTTTTAGCAGTCTTAGAAGCACCCTTCCTCGATCTCTCAGGTTTCTTAGAAGTTTGAACACACCCTTCCAACTCATCTGAATCACTAGGGAACCTCTGTTCCACCGATGTACCCAACACTTAGAAACCAACTTTCACTCCTCTTCAAACTTAGAAGAAAGAGCATGAGTAACTTGCACCCCTCCAACATTGAGTTGTAGCCCCATAGGACAAGAACTAGTAGTAGTTAAGAGCAAATCAGAAAGGCTAAAACAAAATCTCTAAACTTCCAAACTAGCAAGTCACTATGGTATCAAGCTTAATCCCAACAGAACCATGAGAATAATTAATATCAAAATTAGTCTCTTTTTTTCTTTCATTCTCCTTGTATAATTTTTTAGTAAAATGTGATTGATTGAATGATTCGATGTGATAGGAGATACAAACACGAAAGTGTTTTATAAGAATCAAGATGCCTAGGCAAGCTTTACCATTGGTAGTTTTCACTCCGAATGACAACAAATGAATCATTAGTCGTAATTGCTAAACATGTTAACAGAACAAATTATGGTCGTTAAAAAAGAATTATTTTTTCATTACTCATGGGAAAATTTTTCTTCCAACATAACAATGATTTTGTCCAAAAATTTTTAACTAACATTAATTGAAAAGTCAATTAAATAACTAATATGTAAAAAAGTAATTATAATCGACATTAACTGATATAATTTTGATTAATATCAATGGAATAACTTTAATCGATGTCAATGAAAAAATGGGAAGCTTAGTCTAAAAACTTAACAAATTGGTGAACTTTATCAAACGTTGATTTATGTCTTGACATGCGTAATTTATAGGCCCATGTACAATTTGCAGGAACATTATTTTGTAAGAAAGTTTGAACATTTCAAACGTTTGACTTAATTCATTTTATTCTTTTCTCATAAAAAAATTGATAAAAGAAACTCTTACTAATAAGATGCATGAATTATGACAAAAAAGTAATTTTAATCAACGATTCTCTAGTGCACACTCATTTTCTATGACTACATATTACATCGCTTTTTAAAGATAATTGTAAATTAGATCATGATGACAATTTTGTAATAAATTGCATATCTATTACATCAATTATTTGGTTAATCGACGTAAAATTTCAAAAAAGCCCCCAATAAAATCAATTATCTGTTGAATCGATGTAAAATCGCTCTCAATTACATTGGTTATTTGGAAACCGATGTAATATAGGGCGCCAAAATCAAATATCACATTTCAGTCCTAGCGTCGTTTTCATTCTTCTTCTTTCGCATTTTGTTCTTCATCACTATTCACTAGTGTCCTCACCAGTGTCAACAACCGTAATTAGTGTCTCCCCAAGTCTGACAGCGTCCTCCATATCGCCATCGACAACGTTTCTTTTCTAAGTAATGTCTTCTCTAACTCGTCATCACTATCAACACTGAAGCTCAAGGTCTCCTTCCATAGCAGCAACTTTACTTGGCTTGCATCTTTCCACCATGCATTGGAATAGGTGCAAAGTAGTCATGGGCCTCTATCTCCATTGTGAACACCGCTTGGTTCCACCTTCTATCCCGTGCTGCTTCTCTTTGCAACATGTTAGTAATTTCGTAAAATTGATTAAAAAAGTTAAAAATTTGTTTTTGATCCAAATTTTTTAGTGATAACTTCTTTTTGTGTATATTTAATAGCAAAGTCCTTACATTACATAGAATTATCATAATTTTTGAGTGGCTAAAATTTAACGAAAAAAAATTTCAAATGGTTATAACTTTTGATAGAGAGCTCGGTTTGAAATGCGTTAAAAATTAAAGTTACTCGAAATGAGGTAAGAATGTGTTGGCCCAGAAAGGGGATTGGCGATCCAAAATTTTAATGTTTACTATTAGTTTTTTATTTTTTTTTAGGATTTTCTTTTTAGATTTTAAGTTCTTTTTGCACATACCTAACTTGTTAGAAAATTCAAAAAAAATTTGTGGTATTTCCTTATATCAATTGTTGATTTATAGAACCATTACATTTTACATATACTTACATTTATAACCCATCACCAGGAGTCTTTACATTACATAAAACTTTTTATGTTAAATTCTCGTGAATCATTTTTATTAATATGAGTATAGTTTTATTGATACATTTTGTTCTGATTTGTTATTGGTAATTGTTATATGTTGAACACTTTGGTATTGAGTCCGAGAGTGCTCGACCCTTGACAATGTGTAATATGTCTTATATTGAATTGAGTGAACCTTAAATTTACATTTGAGATTCAATATAAAGATTTAATACTACCTCCAATTTTAATTATTGATAAGTTTTCTTATATTTAAAAAACCAGATGGAGATAGTAATGACAATCATTATATTGAACTTGAATTTAGGTCTCATTGGCAATTGATGCTTATTTTGTCTCATTTGTTGTATGGTTTTGTTCATTGCATAAAAGTCAAGTTCGAATATGAAGACTTTAGTACAGGGGTATCTTTTAATTGAAAAATAATATCTTGCCGTAATTTATATAATGTATTGTAAATTGCTAATGACTTTGTTTAGTACAATTAGTGTATGCAATGTCTTAGACGATAGATCCACTTCATCATTTCATAATCTACATTAGATTTATCCTAAGGTATTTAGTTCTTCACTGAAACTATTAAATTTTATTTTAGTTGATCAATAAATTAAATCATTAATATACTAAGTGCAATAGGTAACAAGGTAGTTTCAAGTGTGGCCATTACGTAATGCATTGGATGTGGATCATAGTCCATGTCAACACTATAGATTCTTGGGAGCAGGTATTAAAACATTCTAAATATGTTGAAAAAGCTTTATTAAAGATTCATATATGTCGTTACGAAGACCAATATTTATTTCGTATTTTGACTTTTTGTGGTAGCGAATCATTGGACATAAACACAATTGAAGAAATTCGTCAAGAACAAGCTAAATATTTTATACACAATAGAAATTAGAACTTGTTATAATTTATAAATCGGTGGTACATAAATATTGTCTTTTCATTACTTTTGATTATGTTATGTTATGGTGACTTTAACTTTCTCAAGTTTTTATTTGCACAATTTTATTATTCCTATGATAAGTGATGTAAAATGTGATGCACTTTATACCTGGTTGACATTTACATTGGTGAGGGAACTGATGTGAAAACTCTCCTATGATCAATGTAGAATCTATTCTTTACACTAGAAATTGATAGGAAAAAACATCATTAATAATTATGATCAATGATATTTTCAAATTATTAAATGAAACATTAATATAAAAGTTATGTTTAATGGTAATTTGAACACTATCCAAAAAAATTAAAAATTCAATAAATTTAAATTAACACTTAAAAAATTAAATTATTTAAAATAAAAATCATTGCAATTTAGTATATTTAAATTTCTTTAAATGGTTTAATTCCCAATCTAATCCGAAACCTTCTTTTTATATATGATAAGATAATGTAATTTTAGGTTAAGTACAATTCAACTCATTTCATGTTAGTTGTGATTAATTGATTATCTCAATTTCTAGCCAGTTATTTCAATAATTTATTATTTCTATAAATAATTAATAAATGAACTTAACTTGGTTCTGGACATTACAAAAAAAAGAATTGTATTTAACTAGATTTATATCTAGTGTTTCTAACGATTTTAATACCTACTAAATACATTTTTACAATTTGATTATGAAAGTTTTAATATCGCTAATGGATTATTGGCGATTTTGACTAATCTCTAAAATGAAAATTATTTACTACCGATTTTTGAAACCCTCCATTACTGTCAATGATTTTTCAAACCTCCCGCTACTACTAGTGATTTTACAAACCACCAAAAATATAATTTAAGAAATAAGATTAAAACAATAAACATTTAGAGAAAACTGCTGACAAACCTCCCTATTGCATGTCTTACTAGAGGTTACAATAACCTCCATTAAAAATTCCCTGTTAAAATTTACAATTTTTATAGTAGAATAATAAAAAAAATTCATATATGTGCATGTGTGTGTGAGAGACATTTAGTATCGTGTGTGATAACTTAGTATCTTTGTATTGTTCATGCAGGTAGGAAAAGTGATAAATTTGAAAGTGCATTTTGTGCCAAGGAGTCCAATGATACAAGACACATTGTCACTACCAGGAATGCACTTTTACTTTATAAACATTTATTATTTATGCACCTAGTGTACAAGGCTTGAAATACTCTTTAGGGTTTGGTCCTAGTTATACATTAAGAAAATTAGGTTTTGTACGTGTAACCTAAATTATTGGAGCAAACCCAATTGAACTTAAACCACAGAATGATCTTTTGCGCAAACCAATAACACATAAAAGATAAACTATTTGACAATTAGTACAAGCCTGAATAAAGTGGGACAATGCCCGTTCCTATTGTTGACACAACCGTGACCTGAAGATCCAAAAGTTTCTCGTCCACTATTGTTCAAACAAATGTTGGCAAACAAACTTCTTTGCTTCGATATCACAGAACAAGACATTCTTTCCCATCACTATTACTTTGTATTATGATGCAGTTAATTTATTGAAAGATTTGTGTATATATAATTCTTATCACAATTCTTTATCTTCTTCCAAGTTTCTCTTTGTTCATGTATTAAAATATTTTCTTCTATGGGTGGTGGGGGTCTATGCAAGCCCTAACGCTACAATCGAGGATTTTGTTGGGTCCATATTGTAAAGGCATGTAAATGGCTCTAAAGTTGTGACTTTTGGCCTTCCTCAAATATGCTACTGTACAAGATGATGAAGAAAGTTCTTACAATTGTGAGCAGTGAGAGCTCTTATCAAGTTGTCAAAAGGCCATGCAATACTTGAATTTGGATCTCTTATTTATAGAACTTAGTTTTGAAATTAACTAATTTCACAAAATACTAATAAAATTAGTTTGCACCCATTTTTCTGTATATTTATTTCAATTATATATCTAAAATCATTAAATATCTCAAATGTAAAACTATGTTGTTTCTATGATAAATCTTTGCCAATATCGTTATTATCTTAAAATTGAAGTATAATTAAACTTAACCCAATCTTATGATCTTGTTAGAAAATTATTTCTTGGGTAATATATGTTTGAAGATACCTAGGGCATCCTTGCCATCTTGTTTTGTCCTTTAGTCCCTTTTTCCAACTCAGCATCACATGCTTTGGTTGTAAATATTTTTTTTATTTTTTATTTGTTAACGTTTTGATTTGTGGGTTACACGCAATGCCACTACTGTTTTTCGTTGAATGCTATACACTTACTTTACCCTGGAAAGTTCGCATCACTCCAAAAGCTTCTTTTAGAAAAGAAAAATGAAACAAGCTCGGAAAGTAGAAACACAGAGACAACATTAGTGGTTCTAGTCAAGAGCCATGGTATATTCTAAACCCACGAGAGTGAGCTTTTTCTAGTTAGGCCCTCTTCATGGGACATTCAATTTTATTCATGCTGTGCTTTATAGTGTCAAACATATTATGAATTTTTCATTCTGTTTCTAACTAATCCCTCCGTTTTATTCTTAATTTGTTCTCAAATAAATCATATAAATATTAATGGATTTATATGATCGAGTGAAGTTATTTTATGCAAATTGTTTAAGTAACATATTGGTTGTTATTCTTAATATATGTGAAAAGTCTTAACCTCTACATGTGGGATGAAGAAAGTATATATAACTCTACTTCTACTTCCCTCAAATATAAACACAAACAGTTATTTCAAACTAATTAAAAAAATTAATAATATAATTTAATTTCACTAATCTCAGTTCAAACATTTTTTTTCTGAATTATTCTTCATTAGAACTTGATATGTGATAAAAGGAATCATCATTAAATAAAGGACATTTTAAAATAACAAAATAAAAACTTAGTTTACTTATATTTAGGTTTAGTAACTACATTTTTTTCTTATATGTCTAGATGATAAGATTGTATCACAATTTCACCCCTATTAAATGACTAGGAAATATATAACGACTACATATTTGAATTCTAATATGTTTTTCCATGATAGATATCGTCCCTACTACGTATTTTAATATTAAATACGATCTTACGTGGGCTTCTTGCGTTTGTGCAAATTACAAGCTAAGAAACATTTTCCTTTCTCTTTCTCTGCATGAAAATTAAAGTATTACTTCGCTTCAAGCACAAGGAGTGGCTTATACATGTTATACATAATTTTTTTTAAAAAAAAAAAATATTGATAGCTTCTTTGTTGATAGGTCTTGGATCATTCATCACTTTCCTCACAATGTATGTTTTTTATCGTATGAAATATATATATATATATATATATATATATATATATATATATATATAT
>Ga0099825_1008922_pt1 | contig 11643 bp, 8 predicted proteins | sample SiratroredBW_FD_76838 | JGI IMG/M metagenome (GOLD analysis project Ga0099825, IMG submission 76838) | Root nodule microbial communities of legume samples collected from California, USA - Siratro red BW | ecosystem: Host-associated > Plants > Roots > Nodule | place: USA: California | collected...
AATAAAAGTAGAATTAGTTTTGAAAAAAAAAAAAAAAGGGGTAAATTTTTTATTAAGTAAAAATAATGATTTTAGATTTGGAAATTATTTTTTTTTAATATTACATTTAAATTAATTTTTTATTTAAAAAAAATTTTAATCTTTTTTTTTTTTTTTTCAAAACTAATTCTACTTTTATTAAAATAGCTTTATAACCTATAAATGTTTTTCACCCTTAGAAACACAAATTGCGTTATATTTGATATTTTTTTTTCTATCATAGTTTTTTATTAAATTAGAGATTAATCATATCTGCGACATTACGATTATAATCCAAGAAAGTTTTACCACAGTAAAGATTAAACACAAATTTTCATCTAAACGCAAATGTATAATAATGTGGGAAACTTGATTTTGCCTTTCACAATCGAGCTTTTCATTTTTCCAATTGATCCAAACAGGGTATACACTGTGCATTGGATACTTATCACATTTTTGACTAAGATATGTACTAACTTATCATTCATTTATTATACGCAAGTGGCTGGGTACACTACATTAAAAATTTATATTGATTTTTATAAATATTGTTATAATATTCGACTTTGTTTTTAATGTTTGGATAGATATTTTATACATGTAGTTATATATCTGACATAGAAAACATTTTCTAATTCAATTATATTCTAGAGTGACATTTATCAATCGATCTATAGCGTGAAATGTTCGATTTTTATAATTCTTTATATAACAATTGTTTTAGATTTGTTGTATTGAAAATGATAAAAAATAATTTAGAGCAATCTTTTAGTGTAACTAATTTCCAGTGTCTTTTGTAATTTTTTAAAAATTTTATCAGAATTTTCTACATTCACTATACTACAAATTTACTTAGAAAGTAATTTTAAATAAATCATTAGTAAAACTAATGAGAAAGTTTTTATAATTCCTGTTTTTTATTTTCGTTCCAGTTTCTAACTTCTCATCCCATATAAGTATACTTTTTTGTTATTTTTCTTTTTTTTTCCTTCTACATCTCTTCATATATTTTTCAAGAATTTTCTCTTAAAAATAAACGGTTTAGAAGGATATTATATCTAAATGTAGTAAGGCAAACTTTTTTCACTCCCATACCAAATCTTAGAAAGAGTGATTAAAGTGTCTTTTTCATAACACCTTCGTAATCAATAATATAAAACTATATTTACATATACGAATATAGAATATGCAATTTAGATTGTATATTTTAAAATTCATCTTTTGTACTTTAGAAGATAAATTTTGTATTTGAGAATGTACATTTTAAAATACAATTTAAAATAAAAATATGTTTTTAGAATGTAAAATCCAAAATACAAAATATATGTTTTAAATTATATATTCCAAAATATATTTTATATTTTAGATTATATATTATGAATACATATTTGTATTGTGAATTGAACATTCTGAGTACATGTTTCTATTATTATGAATTGTAAAATTTGGAATTAAACATTTATAAGTTTTGTGAACATTTTTGTTTAATTTTTTTTAAGTCGTGTATAACAAAATCAATTTCTGTTAATACAAAATTTAATGTATCTTGCTGCTTTGTGTTTACTATACTCATAACTTTAATAGTGATTGTTGAAGTTTTTGTATTAAGTATCTAACTTAATGAAGTTTTTATCATTTGAAGATAAACTAGTTGAAAGAGATTGTGTTCGGTCTTTTACAACATATGAGGTAATTGTATTTACTTTCATTTGTGTAAAAAATGTAAGACATGAGATATATTTATGATGTAATGTATATATGTAGGTATTTGGTATGCGAGATGACTTATTTCGATGAATGCATGAAATGACCTTTGAACTTTTTTTGTAGTTGTTATTTTGAAGTCTAACAAAGCAAATGGACAACAAAGAAGGAAGACATTTATGTTGTTAGGTTGTGTTAAGGTGGTAAGTATAAAAAATACAAACATGATTTGGAAGTCACTATAACTAATTCAAGAAAATGTGTGATTGTCTGTTTAAATTGTAGGGTAAACTTGTTTGCAATGGTGAAGGTTGGTTGTTGAAAATATGTGGGAGTCATAACCATGAATTGACTGATATATTAGTTGGTCACCCTTATGCAAGTAGATTAAAGTCGATGAACATTTCATACTTGTTGACATGACTAACAGTTAGTGAAGTCAACAAATATATTACTTACTTTGAAAGAGCAAAAAAATGACAATGTCACGACAATAAGATAAGAATATACGAGATCACAAAGATGAGTCCAAACTAAAGGACAACAATTAATGATGTTGCTAGAGGGTGACAATTATATTCACTAAAGTCGGTGTAATGAATCTACCCAAGTTGTTACAAATATTTTTTAGTCACACTTTGATTTGGTTAAACTGTTCAATGCATTCAACATTGTGTTTTTTATGGACAACATATACAAAATCAATAAATATAGGTTTTCTTTGCTTGAGATAATTGGTTTGACGTCCACAAAATTGACTTTCTCTGCTTTTCATGTGTTCTTAGCAAGTGAACAAGAAAACAACTTCATATGAGTCCTTGAAAGACTTATAGGGCTATTTTTTAGGTCGAATGTGTTCTTTAAAGTAGTTGTCAGTGACAAAGATCTTGCTTTAATAAATACAATTACCGTTGTCTTTCTTAAAGATTCCAACATGTTTTGTTAGTTCACATTTGTAAGAATATTAAAATAAACTATAAAATGTTAGTGGGATCTATGTAGATCTGGGAAGTTGTTATGGATGCATAGGCAACCGTGATGAATTGTGTAGACTGTGATGCATTTGTGGAGAGTGTGAAACATTTTCAAGTTGTTCACCATGACCAATATTTTTTGACTATGTGAATGACATATGAATCATTCCACATAAAGAAAAATTTGTTAAGGAATGTATAACGATGAATTTTGGGGAACACAATGTCATATTATTTAGTATGTATTCATTAGTTATTGTTAATAAAGATGTCAAACTTGTTGATACCACATTGATGTTTATCATGTTTAATCGTAGTGTAGAATCTGTTTATTGAAACTTGAAGCAAGTACTTCAAAATAGTATAGGGGACTTGTGTACTTGCTGGGACGCAGTCAATGTCATAAGGTTGCAACATAATGAAATGAAGGTATATTTTGAGAAGAGTTTGCATGTTGTGGACCACCCTTTCAATGTTAGTTTATATAAAAGACAACAAGGTTGTATCTAAATATGCTTTGATGTACATTACTGAGGAGTTTGATCTGGTTAGACATATTAGTATTGATAATGAATGTTGTGATTGTATATTCAAATGTACTCACAATTTACTTTGTGCATACGAATTAGCGAGATATAACCTTGGTAGTATACCACTAAATTCAATGCATGTTATTGGAACTAGGGTCAATTTTTCTGATATGTCACCCTGCAATACATCTTCTAAGTTGTTTATTCAGCAAAAAATTGATATTATTTTAAATTATTTTAAAGAAGTTGACATTGTAGGTAAAGTGACAATCAAGCGCAACTAACATGAAATTCCATATCCAGATATGACATTATGTGAGCACCAGTGGATAAGGTCAAAACAAAGGGATCCTAAAATATTGGAGCAAAAAGGTTTGTAGATCTACAAGACTTGAGCCCTTTTATATTAAGTATGTTGGTATCATTCATTATACATATGATAGTTATTCTACATGAAAGTAAAGCAATGAGAAGGTAAAAACAACAGTTAAATGAACATGAAAATAGTTTCAATGTTGGACCAAATTCATCCTAACACTCACCCTTACATACTTGATGTCATTGATGTGAAGGTTGTTGGTCATTGCAATTATCAATCTATAACTGCACTATTGGGAATGGAGAAGATTCATGGTCGTTGGTCAAAATGAATTTGTTTAAAGAAATTGGACAGTGACGAGATAAATATGTAATGGGTGGTTATGAAGGGGTAGACCAACTAAAAGGTCATTACTGAAAGATGGGATCTCAACTGTAAGTTATGACACACAACACACTTTTTCTTAACTTTTACACTAATAATAATTCTTTAACAAATATTGATGTCTTTTTAGACTAGTATATACAAATGGATGACTATGTCCACTAGATACATGATTGCTAGTAGATGTAATGTTGTTTTAGTGTGTTTACCATTGAAGAAAAATATTATGATATTTCCATTATGAAGTAAGCCTCACACAGCTATCAATCTGCAACGAGTCACATGTATTTGAGAAGTGTATGATTTACATTTTGTTCAAGTATTTTCATGCATGTGTGATCATGTTTTACATTTGTATTCGCAATTACTTACCAATTACATTATACATTTAAAATTGGTGCATGTGAAATTTAGGATAATGGTCTCATACCATCTATAGTCTATATAATGTTATCCGAAGACTATTTTATGATCTTCATTTTATATTAGCTAGATACGAGTATTTGTCTAAATATTAGTTGGTACACTTATATATGTTAGTCTTTTAGACAATTAATTTTATTTTTATGCAAGCTAAATATAGATATGTTAGCCATGAACAATTGACTTTATTTTTCACATCATTTATTGATTTCAATTATTAATAAACTTATTTAAAAAATATTTTAAATTGTACATTTTGAAATAATTTTGTTTATCCAAATATACATTATGAATTGTACATTGCAAAATTTTAGAATATACAATCAGAATATATTTTGAAAATATGAAGCAGGTCACTTTTGTCATTTCATCACTACGGGTTGCACCTTTAAACTGTGTGGGTGCGGAATGAATGGCCCTAACAATTTTGTTGAAGACTTCAAAAACATTGTTGCCAATTAGGTAATCATGATTTATAACAACAATAAACATCTTAAACTTTCTCTATTTTGGTTATATGAACCAAATGCAAGAAACTTGACTAGTCTTTTTATTTAGTAAGTTATTTGATCCATTAAAATTCAATTCCTTCCTCAAATAAGATATCTCTCATTATTTTTCAACATTTATTTTATAATAAAATTTTCATTAAAATTATAATATGATAAAATTGTTATATGTGGGAAATGAGAGCTAAAAAAGCAGTTGGGATAGCTTTGTTAGATAAATAAATAATAAACTGTTTTTCATAGTTTTAGAATTTATCATAAAAACATACGTAAATAAAAAAAATATACATGGTAACTTGTGATGCCAATACTTTAATAATTAAATAATAAACTATGAATATTATTTACCAACACTTTATTAGTTAAAAAAATCTTTATTCTACATTTTTTTTTCAATCAAACAACATAAAAAAGTTATCTTACTTTTTAGTTATTTTATTTTCTTGTTCAATACTACTGAAGTTGGATGGTTAACAAAGATGTGAAGCCTCTAGAGTGTAAACTAATGCATGTAGCCACATTAAAAATTTTGTTGTGAAAAACTCCTCTGAAATCATGAAGCACAAAACCCCCAATTGAAACACATGAGACACAGTGAACAAAGTATAGGAAACTGAACAAAACAAAGAAAACCAATTCAAGAACTGTCATGTGAAGATCTAGCATTACTGTGAACTGATCACAAAAGTGTAAACAGCAAAATGCACACACAACACATGAAAAACATGTCAAAAAGTGCAACACTACTTCTATGTCCCCCACTGCATGGAGTACTGCTCCCACTATAACACCCCTTTTTCTGCTGGATTCCTGCACCACGATTTTCAAGCACAAACGTGGAGTTTCTCTGGCCATTGCTAAACAAAACACACCAAAAGAAAGGCCCTTTATGGAGTCCAACAAGGCCAACTCCCACCACAGTGTGTGATTTGTTCTTCAGAAGAGACACAGAGTTCTTATCTTTCATGAGAACTTCAGAGAATGCCAATGGTGGCTCAAGATACTCTCTTTGACACCCCACAATGTGGCCAGTTATGGTGCCAAAAGTAGGTAGCTCTACACCACAGTTGGGAGCAAACACTTCAGTGAAATCATCTTCAGGAGGTTTGCAGTTTACAGCATTGTTATCAGTGCAGTTCCCTTTGCATAATTCAACATATTGCAAGGCCATGCACCCTAAGCCAGGGCTGTCATTCAAGTGAGGAAGCTTTTGATCTGTTCGGTTCTTGTTTATAATGTCAACTATGTCACTAGCAGGGTTTCCTGAGAGCAAAAACATGAAGCTGGTTTTAGAGATGATATATATTGGATCTGCATGCACATACGTATACATGAAAGGTTATGTTTATCATGGTTTTGTTCAATTGAGTTAATCATCAGATTGATTCTTCATATATACACGTTTGCCTGAAAATTCAGTCAGGTTAACTTTCTATACAGGGATTAAACTATACTCGTCTGAGCCGATCACAAAGATGAACCATTGGCTCTGATATCACTTGTAAGAAAAATTGAGGAGAAAAATAATGAGAAGACAAATCAGAATGAGACAAGTGTCATTGTCAGACCTACACAAGAAAATGACACATTGAAGGTGGTGTCACTGAAGGTGGTGTCATTCTCGTGTGTGGGTCTGGCTCTTATCTCATACTTGTTTGTTTCTCCGATATTTTCTCCTCATTTTTCCAACAAGATAGACGTCTATCTAAACTTAACACTACTAAACATTGTCTGATAGACAGTCTTCTATGTTCTTCACCAGACAATCATGATTTAATAGCCAATAATCAGAGTTAGCACTATTAAATAAAATGAACCATTGAGAAAATGATGCATAGATCCCCATGTCCTTATTGAAGTAAACCTTACCTGTGAAATTATTATTGTGTTCAACCTACAGACCTTCTCATTTTTCAGGGTAGATTTTTTTCTATCAGTAGGAATTGAATGCATACAGAGAGTTTACAACAACTCAATGCCCTGCTCAACCAACTAAATTAGACCCCTTGGCTTCTTGGAATAGATATAAGCATCATAGTTCTACTAAAAACCATAGATTGATACATATGCTTTTCTGTGGAATTGAATTCTCTACTGCAAAATTCTGATAAGCCTAACATGCAAAAAGATATCAATTGAACCATTTCAAATTGTTTGAACAATATCAATTGTTTGTTATATAATCAATAAACATCTTATCTTAAAACATATTTTCTAATTTCATAAGTTATAGTTCAGTTCAGTTTAGTTTAAGGAATTTTATATAGAAGCAATTTGGTTTATATAAACTAATTTTAAACAACAATTCAATGCAGTTTTCCTTCAAAAACAATTTAGTATTTTTAATGTAATTCAGTTCAGTTCAACTTTTTTAATAGCCCTAGCAAAAACATGATTGTTCCTCAACCTAGGAGAAGCCAAAGATTAAATCAATTACTTGAAAAAGAATTTGGATTGACTGATTTATTTTCTTCAAATTCAATAACTATTTCAAAGGCATCTAGCTTCTAAACATAGGTAGGGTTAGGCATATATTAGGGTGGCAAATGAGTTAGCCTAAGCTAGGTTTTATGAAGTTTGAGCCTAATCTACTTACCTTGTTAAGACTATGAATATGACCAAACTACACCTTATAGAGATTCAAGCACTCCTCAGCTCATAAACTAGTTTTGGGATTCAGTCCCAATCCAAATTCAAAATACAAGCCAATGAATATGGGGTAACTTCAACTTTCCAAAAAATTTATCTGGCTCCATAACTTTCCCAATGCAAGATACCTAGTGTCATGCTTTTAAATTACAAACAAATAGGGAAGGTAGTGAACAATGAACATTTGGATATGCAAATGGTTAAAACTACATTAAAAACGATAGTGAAAACATTCATGAATATGCCAATGCTGAACACTTGAAGTTCAATAGCATAAAATCTAAACCTTCTACACACTACTATCAGCTCCCACTCCAAATCCCCTATTTTCCCACTAATTTCAAAATTGTAGTGCAAATCCTTTTAGAAAACCTTCAATGAAACCTCTCATCCAAGGAATGTGACAGCAATCAGAGATCCAGAACAAGATGGAAACTTTCAAAGCCCAAAGACAAAAAGACTTATACTAAGGAGAGTTTCAGGAATACCCATTACACCAACCATCTCAACATTACAAGTAATACACCAGACACAATAAAAGAACAACCTTGTAGAAGGACCAAAAATAGAGAAAACAGAAGTATTCATATATCAAAGGTAACATTTGTTACTTGCTAAGTTATAGTCATGACTGCATTGTCCTTATGACCAAATAACAGACACAATGCTCATAAACACACCAAAATGCCAAAACAAAAAAAGAAAGAAAATACACAGAAGAAATAAAAAAGAATACAACTTTACTCACCATGGATATGATGTGAGAGAACAAGAGCTGGCAAAAGAAGACAGCAAGAGAAACAACAAAAGATTTGCAACACACAACAACTGGGGTTGTTCATCATATGCAATGCCGAGGTGAACCAAAAAATGGATTTTGCTTTGGCAGTAGTGTGAAACAAAGTGAGTGGAGAAAAGGGTAGAATCAAGTTGAGGGAAAGTGAAAAAAGTTGATGAATTGGCCTAAATGGAGAAGATAGGGAAGTAAGGGAAAGTGATAATGGGTTTGCACTTTGTAGTACCAAAAGGACTCAAAGTGGTCCCATGTAGCCGTTATCTGCTCTGTCATTGAATGTTTTTTCCTGAAATTGCTACCCATTTTCAAGATGGGACCCATGATTTCATAGATAATTGTGATTTTGGAGACAAAGATTGTTTAGTGATTTTTAATTTTGTTTCATCTTATTTACAAGAATCACATGAACATTAATAAACTCTTTAATGGTTTCTTTTAATATATTCTTCATTATTAGCTGAATTTAGTGAGAATCATTGCAACAAATTTCTTGGTCTTTCTTCTTCAAGACATTATCTTAAAACATCAGTGGTCTAAAAATGTTAGAAATTTCATTATATTTCTTCTTTGTAGATCATTTTAAGTTTTATGTTTTCACATAATCTTAAATATCATTTACTATATTTATCAATTTGAAATTTTACTCTTTCCAATAGAATTAGGTGCCTTTATCTGATAAGACTTTTTTTTTTTATTCTAAAAGTCATCCCTTTTCATTTAAGTTCACATTTCAACCTAAGACTTAATATATCTTTCATATATTATCAAGATACTTATTTTTTTTCTTAACTTTCACAAATTATTAGAATAAATTATTGTCTGAAATATAATAAGTGAATCATTCATCATAATACATAACGATCAACAATACCATCTTATTAAACATCAAAATGAGCATTTTTTTTCATCAATAATAATAATAACAATAATAATATATTTATAAAATATGGCACAAGGGTATCAAAACCTTTTTTCAACTAAAATAATGCATTAACATCAAACAATAATCTTATATTTAAATTTAACTAATCCAAATACTAGATACCATAACAAAAAACAAAAAAACAAATAGCTTATCCTACACAAAATATAACAAACTTAGTATTTTAATGATCTTAAATTACCTTGAGATACCCTAATCTTTTGTATATTGATTATCATGTAGTCTCATGCAATGTTTAGTATTAATAATGCACCACTTGTAAACATAGAACTTTTACTTGTATTTTTATAGATAAAGTAATAATCGAGTTTTAAATTAAAATGAAGTTTTAGATACGTTGTATACTTGGTTTGTATTTTAGGGTAAAGAAAACAAAATCTTAGCAATGAAAACCAATGTTTGTAAATAAAAAATAAAAGTTATAACATAAATATTGTACATTTAGACAATGTCTGTTTTTTTTTTTTTTTTTCTACCTTCATTAGATAATTAGAGTATAGATGGCTTTTCTAAACACTATCCACAGGCAAAACAAGCTTTATTCTGAATTTTTTATTTTCAAATTTTTTTCTTATTTTAAAATTGATTTTTTTCTTTTAAATTAAACTAATTATTAGTTAAAATAACTTGTATATCTCTCATTAATTGGCTAATATAGTCCTAATAAGAAAATCATGTTTGGCACTCCATAAGAAAAATATATTTCTCTTTTATTATATACCGTTTATTGAAATTAGTTGACTTATTAAATGGCACGTTAACTTTGCATGAAACTAATACATGTAATTTTTTTCTTCTGTTTTGAACAGTTTTTACATTTTACTTTTTATTTTAAATAAGGATTTTTTTTCTATTTTGGTCTCTTATATATTTTTTATTTTTTAGTTCTTTTATTTATTAACATATTTAAGTGACAAGTTGTCATTTAAGTAATATTGTCATTAGATGATACATATACTTTATTTTTCTTAAATTATTTTGTTTGAAAAAAAAATAAGTGTGATGTACACAGTCTCATCACTCTTTAATTAAGATTTACATTTCTTCTTTCTTTCAACAGTTTTTTATTTGACAATGAAGTAAAAAAAGACGAGAATCCAAAAACCAAAAAATCCTATATATGTTAATCTTCATCCTTTTTTTTTATCATTGAATAGAGAAGATTTGAAGAAATAAGAGTTTCAAACCTTAACTAAAGGAAAATTACATTTTTTTCATCACATTAATTAACTTTTTATATAAAATAATTAAAAAAATACACAATACATTGTTACTTAAGAAAACTAATTACCTAAAGATATGAAAACCAAAAACAAACTAGAAATAAAAAAATTATGAGACCAAAATTGAAAAAAAAAATTATTTAGAATAAAAACAAAATGTAAAAAGTTATTAAGGATAAAAAATGATGTGCCAATTCTACTTATCTATTAACATGTCCACTGAGTAATAAATTAGTTGAGAATTTTAGTAGGTTGACTCATTTAGCCACTAAATAATAGTGGAGAAAAATTTGTGAAGTCATCATAGTTTCAAATATTAGTGAGTTAGAGAAAAGTTAAACAGAAAATAACAATAATTTATGATAATTTTAAAATCTTAATGATTCTATTGAAAAAAAATTACATAATCAAAAGCACTAACTAAGAATTCTACTAATTTAGGACTGTCTCAACCCAATAGTATAATCATTAAGATTGCAATCATGAATGAGGCTTGGTTGTGGCCTTCTGTATACATATAATGTTTATTTATGCTAATCTTTTGTTTCTCATACATTTGCTAGTTCAAATCTTGTAAGGGGCAAGAGCACTGGTACCATCCAGTCCTTTTGCAACAAAGTAAGCTTCATAATCAGCAAATGTAGTTTCCCTATATTTGGGAGGATTCTGTTCAGATAATAGTTCCTTTATAGGTCCAAAAGGCTTTGAGGATGCCTCTGCACTTGGGCAGAAAAAGCATGCAACAGATATTCTTGGACCAACATGATTTGAAACCACTCTGTGTTCAGCACTCTTCAATCTATCATTTGTTATAAGCTACAATTGAAACAGACAAACAATTAGCAACATGGTCACATCCAATAATAAGGTTCATTCATATAACAACAGATAGAAACAATCAAGTCTTGTCTCAACTAAGAGGGAACAAGAACATGGATCAAATGAGTGGTTCTAACTCTATCATTTAATAATAACTACCAGGAATTCAAGAGTTTAAGTCCCACACAGAATAGAAAACTAAAAGTTTGAGTGTTATATTAAGTAGAAAAGAGTTATAAGTGTTGTGTCTTGATCATTTGTTTTGAGTTAACTTTTATCTTTTCCTAACTTCCTTTAGAAAAATGAAGCCTTATACATGACACTCAGACACTCTCTTTTTTAAGTGACGTGT
>Ga0099825_1008926_pt1 | contig 11638 bp, 9 predicted proteins | sample SiratroredBW_FD_76838 | JGI IMG/M metagenome (GOLD analysis project Ga0099825, IMG submission 76838) | Root nodule microbial communities of legume samples collected from California, USA - Siratro red BW | ecosystem: Host-associated > Plants > Roots > Nodule | place: USA: California | collected...
ATTTGTAAAAAAGGAGGAGACCACACGAATCTTTTATTACATGCAAAAGAAGAGGTACAACACAAAATAAAACAAAAAACAAAAAAAATTAACCACTTAAACTAAAAGATCACTTTTTGCTCCTTGCATAACACTGAAAAAAAAAAAATTATTCTCTTCTGCTCATGTTTTGCGGTTCTTAATTATTGGGTTCTCTCGATCAACAAGAAAAATATCACTCAAAATAAGTATTCTTGAAAAAGAAAAGGAAAGCATCTTTCTAAACATCAGTGATGAGTCATTTGTTATTTTGGAAATGGGTCCATTTCACTGTGCTAACTTAACTACCCAAGCTGGAGAATTCTATGATATTTTATGCTTAAAATACGTGATGATATAAAATCATGCTGGAAACAGAGGCCAGATAATAAAAATCACTTTAACATCTTTCACCGTTAAACTTTTGGTGCTAGTTCTCATGAACACGCAATGTCTTTTGTTGTTTGCTATGAGTTTAATTTAATATTAAAATGGATTGTGATCAAATTTGTGTTACTTTGTGTACAGTTACTGTATTCTTGTGAAAAAAATCATTATCCAGAAATGCACATCTTGTACTTTCTATCTCTTCATGATTCAGTTAACATTATTTTTAATTAAAAATACTTTCTATGAACTGGTCTTATTGAAAGAATATAGTTTAAAATATAGAGTAATATGTAATATTTTTTTTATGAAGATATATAACTAATACCTGCAAGTGAATTATCATGTAAATTATAGAGTAATAATTTTTGTTTAACGAAGTCAATTTCTTCCTTCATAAATATACAAGGAAGAAAAATATAAATATATATTAAATAAACTTTATTCATAAATACGTATACTATAAGAAAAAGAGACCAATATTACCAAATGAAATGATTGTTACTTATGAACAAAATAGTCACCAAATTAAATTTTAGTTGTTAAATAACTACAAAATAAAAGTAATGATTAAACTTAATAACAAATTAAGTTAAATAATTAGTATCTAATTAGATACCAAAGTGTTTTAGTGACCATGTCATTACATTTTAAATTGGTATCTAATTAAGTTAAAGACTAATTTAGAATATAATTGTATAGATCACTAAAATCTTGATTGCTAATGTTAGATATCAATTATTTGACTAAATTGGTCACTAAATTCAATTATTACTTTTATTTTATAGTTATTTAACAACCAAAATCTAATTTAGTGACTATTTTGGTCACAATTAGTAACTATTTTATTTAGTAGTTAAAAATTGATCTCTAAACAATTTTTTTCCTGTAATAAAGAAGAAAAATGTAAATATATATATTTATCAAGTAAAGTTTATTCATTCTTTTAATATATTTTAATATAATGTTAATATTGTAAATGACTAACTAAATATGTGGAGGGACAACTTATTGATGAAGCCACCTTCGTTTCTTTTCACAATTGAAAAAAAATTAGCAGAATGCATAAGAACTTTTTGAAAATTCAATATCAGTATAAGCTAGCTAGTATAAAATAACCACAGTATATCATTTTATTTCTAAAATGAAACTTTTAACGTTGATGACAATAATATTAGATGCATGAAATTTGAAACTTAGACGGTAGTTAGAAACCCACATCCATCTTATTCGTCATACTATGATGGCTTTGGCAAGTATAATACATCAAAATATATAGTACAAGTAGGCAACAGAATAGAAGATATATAGCAGAAGTAATTATTTAGTTAATTATTGAGTTGCCTGAAGCTATATATTTGTTTTCAACATTCATTGATCAACTCATTCATTATGTTTATGCTTGCCTTGCAAAGGTTTTGAGTGTCCCAAAGTTGATGGTCCCATTAGCATTGCCCTTAACATAACCTGTTTGGTTGGTAAGACCCTTGATATTTTGCCTCCCAGAATTCAAATACCCGAACTCTTCAGAGGGCGTAGGGTTAGTAGTGTCGTTGTTGTTTTGAGTAGTGTTGGGAGAAGACTGAGATCGAGCTTGTGTTGGTCGCCGTGGAGCCTCACCTGCACCAACGGCAAGGTTGCTGATTCCATATGCAATACCTGCCATTTCGCCTTTTATATGTATAATATTAGGGTTTTGGTTGTATTGTGAGAATTTTGGTGTGTTTTGCGATTATAGAACACCCCTTTTATAGACTCCACCACTATTATTTGATGAGTGTGAATGCATGCAAAAAGATAATTAGTGTGTCGCAGAGGAATATGAATCCACCAAAAAAGTGGTGCTTAACTTTAATCACTGATATGCATGTCCACATTATGTTAATGAGAAATATTTTTTTATAATTCATGTTGAATTTTGTTAAAAAAAAATCATTCATTTTAACGGGTTTTAATTTTATTTAATGACTTTCTATTTTAATTTTATTATTTTTAAGAAAAAGTTTATCTCACTGTTTAAGGTAGCGTGAGGAGTTTTTCTTAGCTTTAATTAAATAATTAGCTGTACGTGTGGAGGAACAAAAGCTAAAGCAAAAACAAGAATGTTATTTATAGATGCTGTGTCACTGTGTTTGTGGGAGAATAAATGCAAGTGAGTTACTTTCCTTTGCATGTTCTAGCAGAAGATATATGCTTTTTAAATTTTAATACTTTTTAATGAAAACTTATTATATAAATTTTGTGAGAAGCTTTCTTGTCAGTCTTATTCACGATTTTACAATTTTTTATTCATTAATATAAAATGTATTAAAAAAATAAATATGTTAGGAAATAAATTGATATCTTTATTCTTTTATTAGAATAGGATATCATTTCGTCCCCATCCTTCCACAAGGAGAAGGCTGTTTGATTATTCCTCTTTCGTTTTCAAATTTGTCCATCTTGTACTACTTTTTTTTTTTCCTTTTAAGATTACTTATTCTCGTTACATGGATGGCTAATAATATACCATCTTTATTGTGAACGGTTAAAAACGCATTCATAAAATAAAAAGTTTACCAAAAAATATTGCTTTTTTATTTTGCATTCACAAAACTTTTTACATACGACAAAAGATTTTTCCAAATAATATACTGCTATTTTATTTTAAGTTACTTTAGTTTAGGAACACGTCAACTTCTAAACATGCTGTTTTTCCTCTGTTTCTGATAAATTAATTTTCAGTAAAGATGATGACATTTTAATCTTATCTATTTTTCTTTTTTTTAAACTTTATTTTCTAGTTTTAATATTTTTTTTATAAACTAATTATTTTTTATCATAACACTGAAATATTGTCATAGTCAGTTGAAAAAATACATTAAAACCAACAAAATAAATTACAATTTTAAACTCAAATAGAAACATGATCAATTTAAAACAAAAATAAACGTAATAAAACGAAATACTTAGTATTTATTTATTTTTTGAAATGTTCCATAAGCATGAATAAAGAGAAATTACACTTATCTATCTGAAATTATATTAAATCACACTTATATCCTTTTAGTTTTAAAATATACATCTATTTTCCATATATTTTTAATATATAATATTTTCTCTAAATATTGTTGAGAGAAATTCATCTTGTACATGTTTTTCCAATAAATGGCACTCATCTATGTTTTAAATAAAATTTAAAAAATAATTAAAAAATAGTGTCCTTTTTTAAAAACATAAGTGTCTATTATGTGGACACCTTGTCTATTACGTTGATTTTTGTTTTTTTGTTAATTTTCTTTCTATAACTGTATAATTTACCATTTTATTCCTGACTAATCTTTTCACACAAGTTTTTTTGGTTTTTTGTCTTTGTATAATTGTATTTGTACTGGTTTTTAGAAGCACGGAAGACCTGCGATATTTCCAAAAAAATTCTTATGCAACACATCCATGATTACGATCACGCATCACTTCGCATCCATAATATTACCAATATTTATGATCTCAACATGTTCTAAACATATTAAGTAAGATTGAGAACACCTCATCATATAATACACCATATTTATATAACCAATTCGTTGGATTAAATATTTATTATTAGGTTAAAAGTTAATTATATTTATTTTAAGGAAACAAAAAACAATTACACAAACCTACTATTTATTTATTTTATTAAATAGTAACATCTATAACATTTTGAACTTAGATAACAACCGTACACACATTCCTTTGTTGTTCCTATTACGATGGTTTTGACGAGTAAAACATATGATATACGCAACATCAACATCATAGGTTATCTAGTTAATTATTAAGTTGCCTGCAGAGAGGATTGATGTTCATGGTTGGACAGTGGGATCAGAGGCTCTCAACAAGGTGCCAAAGTTGATGACCCCATTAGCGTTGCCTTTCACGTATCCAGTTTGGTTGGTAAGACCTTTGATATCTTGCTTCGCAGAGTTTACATAACCGAACTCTTCAGCAGTGTCACTGTTATTGTTACTGTCGGAGTTGGTGTTGTCGGTTTTGTTGGTGTCGTTTTTGTCGGTTTTGTCGGTTTTGCCGGTGTCGGTGTGGTTGTTGTCTGGAGTTTCTTGAGGTTGTAGTGATCGGCGTCGAGCATCACCTGAGCCAACGGCAAGTTTGCTGATTCCAGATGCAATACCTGCCATTGAAATCTTGATCCAAACCTCTACCTTCTCAACTTTATTTTCAGCCAACTGTAAGATAGATAGCTTTGGAGGAATAGGTGGCATTTATATATCTCTGGCAGAAGAACATTTTAATGAGACCAGCGAACACAAAGGATAGTGATCAGAGGAATATATTCACTTCAATTACTCGTTCTCCATGCTTGTCCACATTGTTTGAGGTGACCCAATAGTGGGGATGAGTCATTCCAAGCTTTACCGGTTAAAAATAAAGATTAATAAAATTATTATCCTCAAAATAAATAATATATGCTTCAGTTTTTGTTGTTAATATTTTGAGACATACTTCATCAACCCATGTTATATGTTAAAAAGTTCGTAAGATATTCATAGGAAGCAAGAATCATATGCTTACCTATAAATTTGATCAACTTTGAAAGATTGATTCTGATGTAACTACACGTACCATAAAAGCATAGTATATTATGAGTTAAACTTTGATTTATAACTTTTATATTATGAAAAATATTTCTTCCAAGAATCATATGCTTACCTATAAATTTGATGAACTTAAAAGATTGATTCTGATGTAACTAGACGTACCATATAAGCATAGTATATTAATCGACTACTCATCAAGCATGTGAGTTGAACTTTGATTTCTAACTTTTATATTATGAAAAATATTTCTTTCACTTATGAAATATTGTGAATTTATCAAAACAATGAGATCTCCTTGTACAAAACTCTATGTTAAGTAAGTGTTTATTAAAATAAATTGTGAATTTCAAATTCAGAAAACATTTTCAACTAAGAGATGTCAACAAATCTATTAACTAAATTTATAAGTCCTAGGATTTTTTTTTTCATAAATATATAATTCATGAGTTTAATTAAGATTGTTTATGTATTGTACAGTATTATGAAAATATATATTAGGAGATCTTTTATTTACGTTATCTTAAAAACATCTCTTGCAACTTTTTTAGATGTTTTGACCGTATTTAACTACATTAATTTTTTTTGTAGAAATTATGTTTTTCTATATTATAAGAATTGTTATTCTTTAACATATATATATATATATATATATATATATATATATATATATATATATATATATATATATATATATATATATAGAGAGAGAGAGAGAGAGAGAGAGAGAGAGAGAGAAGGAATATGTTTATCCATAATTGTCATTTTGTTTCAATGATTATTATATTTTATTGATAATCATTATTTAACATAATTAGGAAAATATTAAAACTCTTTTAAACATTATAAATTAGCTTTAAGCAGCAATTAAAATATTAATCAATTATCACTAATTGATAATTACATATCAGTTATGAGTGTTATGAACTTTGAACATATATAGATTTTTTTTATTGATAATGATCTTAATTGAGGATTGATTCTTGAAAGGTTTCTATTTACCTACCCATGAATTATAAATCTGTTATTCCATCAAGTTAATTACATGTGGACTCAATTCCCTGGAAAGTGAGCATAAAATTCTAAATTCAGTTATATTATATTTATTTAATAATAGGTTTGAAATTATTATTTCTTGTCACCTTGTACATGGGTGTGGAAAAAGGGCCAAGATGAGTTATATGTTCATTCACACGTCTAATAAAGGTGTGTGGATCAGCGAACCTATGCAAAGGTGATAGAATTATATTGTTAGCTTTTTTTATTTCTTTTTTCAAAATCGCTTTTTCTCTTTTTATTTATTCACCATTCTTTCTTCCGCAGATTGGTTAACATTTCGTTCAGGATAACTTCTATAAAAATCTTTAGCTTAAGGGAATTTCTGTCCAGCTATACAACCTTTGAAAAAGTTATAATTTAGAGAAGTTCAGAACTTTAGCTTTGAAAAATAAACCTGGTAAGAACCAAAAGTTGAAAGATGTGCATCTATACATATTTTTTAAAAAATATTTTGAATTTCATAAATAATTATTCAATAAATTTATTTAATAATAAAATATATATTAAATTAAAACAGAAATTAAATTATTTTATAAAAAATTTTAAAAAATGGTTATAAGGTGATTATATAAAACTATATGATTGTCTATATATTATAATAGACAGTTTAACAAATTTTTACATTCATTAAGTAATCATTATTTTATTATTTATCTTTTTTTCCTTATAAATATAAAAATTATCTTTAAAAATAAGTTTTCAAATAATTGATAATGTTATTTAGACTTCATTTTCATTATAAAACAATTATTCTAGAACTAGTGCAAAGGTCCTGGTTAATTTAGACAGGATATTTCTGTTTTAAAATCTGCATGAGCTAGCATAGCCAATATATATTTAGATAAATTTCTTCATAAAATATTTAAAGAAAAATAAAGTATTAAAAATTAAATTAATTTTTTTAAGTCAAATTTTTTCTTTTAAACAATTAATATGGTGATGCCTTTGCAAATTAATTTATTTATAAATTAATTTTATTTTGTAAGAAAATATTTATTTTCATAAAAATAATTGCGAAAAAATATTCAAACATGAAATTATTTTATACCATATATAGAATGCAGTGAAAATGTAACTTTTTAAAAATAAATAATAATAATAATAATAATAATAATAATAATAATAATAAAGTTATAAATACGTTTATTATTCTCTTTAGAAAAAGAAAAGGTGTCATCACATGTTACCACACTGCCAGTCTATTTGACTGGATTAAAAAAGTATTCGAATAGAATAAATTGTATAGCATATTAGCTTCTTCTTTTTTTCTTACTTAGTTACTTATGAGTAGGGAAATTATGTTTGAAAATACTTTGTTTATCAAAGTAAGCTATTGGTGGTTTCTTTGATTATAAATATCTCATATGACTTTATGTAAATACACAAAGTCTGAATCTATATAAAATATCTCATATTGTGAATTAAGGATAATATATATATAAAATATCTATATATCTGATATTGTGAGTTAAGGATAGTCACTCCAAACCAACTCATATGTATATTAATTGACCCAACACCTACAATTAAGATCCATTTTGTAGAACTCCTGATGCCAAGAAAAATAAAAATAAAATCGTTGGTGCCAGACTCAAGCTTTTTAAAAAGCTAATAATATATTACTGATTTCTGTTAATCTAAGAACACATCACGAAAATATTAGAACCACGCGCAAAATATGAAGTTCTTATTCAAATTATTTTACACGTGACATTATTATTTATGTATTTGAGGAGTGTCAACATGGACCTTCGTAGTTCATACATATATATAATCACGTAGGTTATACGTTCCTTATCCCTTGAATCTGAGTGGCTTAGAGCTCCAAATCTCCAAAGTTGATAGCTCCATTAGCATTGCCTTCGGTGTACCCAGTTTGGTTACTCAGACCTTTAATCTTCTGATTCCCAGTGTTGTTGTATTTTCCAACAGAACGCCTACTTCTTCCTGTTCCTGCTGCCGCAGAACCACCATTATTATTACTATTCTGATCACTTTCACCATCATCCATGCTATTTAGCACACCAACAAGACCCTTCAGGGCTTCAATTTTTTGAAGGTCTCCCATATGGACTATGCTCTAATTTTTATCTATGATGTCTCTCTTCAGATGTTGATTTATTTGTCAGAATACATCACTAGACTCCCTTTTATATATATACACAGATGAGGGAGAAGAAGGGTTGTTCTGAAACTTAATAGAGAAGCATGCACTTTGTTAGTGGACTGAATCGTCATATCTCAAATAAAGTTATTCTTGGTGGAGTATAAGGTTCCATTTTCATCGAATGTTGTTTTAACCAAGCATCTTCTGTTTGTTCCCGATGTAACAGATACGGTTTGAATTTGTTGGCCTTTCTTATTTATTCGGATAGCTCGTATGGAAGCATATATTCAAATAACGCGTTTTGGACGAAGAACAAAAAGTGATTGTAGCTGGAATGGATTAAATGAATCTAAAAAAGTTTAAAAAGTGAGTGTGGCTGCTGGGATTCGAGCCCAGGTCTCCACGGCCACAACGTGGAATTCTCACCACTAAACTACAGCCACTCGGTTGATGAGGAGGTTCTCTAAAACTAATTATCTAAACTATTATGAGTTAAACTAATATCTAAACTGAAAAAGGAAGAAGGCAGCGAAAAAAAAAAAAAGAATATTCTCAAAATGATATACTTTTATTAAAGAAAAAAAAAATGGAAGAAGATGATAAGGCATGTGAGCAAGTCTACAATACTAATTTTTTATTAGATTATGTGTCACTTAATGTTACAAAATAAGGGAAGCTAAATAACTTAACTCAGTTTCACTAAATGAAGGATTAATATGTTATACATTTCCAAACCATTAACAAATTTTTGTAAACGTAATATATATAGTAAAAATAGATTATAAAATAAATTTATCATTAAAAAAATAAACATTATTCAAACATTTTATCTTGAAAATGTAATTATCTTTGGAATGAAAATTATGAGAGAAAAATGGAATATTTATTTAAAATAATAAAAGAACGTTATTATCTTTACAATAAAAATTATAGAAAGAGCATAAAATATTTTATAAAAATATGAAAGAAACAAATAACAATTAAATATTATTATCTAGTTTTAAAATAGAAATAATTATTCTAATAATTTTCTTTTAGTCACTTACATAATTAATGAATTAATTAAATTGACTAGATACACTACTTTATTTATCCTTACAGTTATTTTTATATATTTTGTTAATAATGCCATAATTTTTATTATTTAAAAATAATTTTACTATTTTATATATATAAAAAGTTTTAGAAAAAAATATTCTTACTAAATCATATTTTCTTTAATTTGGAAAAGTTGATGAATAGAAAATTTTCATGACTAAAATATTCTCCAAAAATCTTTTTGAAAAATCCTATAAAACGATATTTTTATCATAATCAAACAGTTAAAATCTAAAGCTGTGATCACTGATAACCAATTTTAAAAACAAATGTTTAGTTTAATAAATACTAATTACAATTAAGGAAAAATAGTTTAATTTCTTATTTAATTTTTTTTACATATATAAATTATTTAAAATCTATTATTACTAGTACTGTCTAAATTATTTGTAGAATAAATTATTTAAGCAACACAACATTTATAAATAACATCAAAAAATAATTTAATCAACTTATAGTTTTGGAGAAATTTTGTTGTGATTTTTTTATAAATTTTAATATTTTAAAATATGTTAATGAAATATATAATCTACAACGTAATATATAATTAAATTATGTTATTTGATATACATAAATTATTTCCAAGATTACTATTGATTGTTTTCTTCATATATAACATATAACGTAAATAATATCTAACTCTCTGCACTTACTCTATTTAACTTTTATTTTTCAATCTCTCATGTACAAATGAGAATATACTTAAGAAATTGAATATACTTAAAAATGGATTTATTTTATATAAATTTATAATTATGATATAAAATAATGACTTGATTTTTTTAATTTTAAAAAAATGCAAACACATCGGTTTTTTCATTTCGCTAGTTATTAATAACTTCTACTTATTTCAGTATCATGTGATTTTTCATTCTTTTGGCTTTTAATATTTTGTTGATTTTCACTAAAAGGTATTTAAATATTACATCTAAATTTCTTAAACGATTTCTTAATAATTTTTTTTATTATTCAAAAATAATAAAGGGTTTGATTCCAAGAAATCCCAAAAGAAAGAGAATGTGGCTGCTGGGATTCGAGCCCAGGTCTCCACGGCCACAACGTGGAATTCTTACCACTAAACTACAGCCACTTTGTTGTTAGCTTAGTTCTGCAAATTCATGATACTATAAGATTTATACTAGACTAAGTTAATATGTTATAGATTACTGATAGAAATACCTATATCAGCTAATACAGTTGAAGCTGTTACTAAATAATTCTTCTAAAAAATTCACTTGTTTATTTTTAAGTTTAAAACATTTGGTTAAGAAAATGTTGCAAGGATTTTAACGAGAGACCATTCTATTCGACTATCAAACATAGGTTTTTAGGTTTTTCTTTCATGTGATCCTCCTTTTTATCTGTCCTTAAAATTTGGTAATTGATCCTCCTTTTTATCCACCCTTAAAATTTAGTAATTTGTTATTATAACACACTTCAAATTTAATTTCTGTAAATATGTTACACTTTTTTTTTTCCGACAAAAGATGTGTTACAAGTTAACTCCATATACTCTCCAACTGGAGTCATAAGGCTCAATTGGTGGGGCTCTGGGTCATAATTGGTGGGGCTCTGGGTCATAGATAGATGTATAGGTAGCTAATTGGTCCCTGAATCATTAACTTTGATTTTATTATTTTGCATGTTATGGAAGATGATCAATAATAATTACACATATATGTGCATCTGTTAATGTTTTTACCAAGTATTATTTGTATTTCAAGTATTCGATTGAACATTCATCATTAAGTATTATTTGTTTTCCTTTTTTTTTCTACCTTTTTTTTGTCTTCGTTGTATATGTAGAGTGATATTGCTTTGTAGTCTTTTCTTGTTTTTTTATTTTGTTTTTCTGTTTTCTACCTTTTTTGTTTTCGTTGTATATATAGAGTGGTATTGCTTTGTAGTCCTTTCTTGTTTTTTTATTTTGTTTTTCTGTATTTGTAGAGTCTGTAGAGTGGTATTGCTTTGTAGTCTTTTTTTGTTTTTTCATTTTGTTTTTCTTGTTTTTCTGTATCTGTAGAGTGGTATTGCTTGTTTTTTCATTTTGTTTGTAGAGTGGTATTGCTTGTTTTTTCATTGTATATGTAGAGTGGTATTGCTTTGTAGTCTTTTCTTGTTTTTCTGTATCTGTAGAGTCTGTAGAGTGGTATTGCTTTATAGTCTTTTCTTGTTTTTTCATTTTATTTTTCTGTATCTGTAGAGTGGTATTCATTTTATTTTTCTGTATCTGTAGAGTGGTATTACTTGTTTTTTCATTTTGTTTTTTGTTTTTTCATTGTATCTGTAGAGTGGTATTGCTTTATAGTCTTTTCTTGTTTTTCTGTATCTGTAGAGTGGTATTGCTTTATAGTCTTTTCTTGTTTTTTCATTTTATTTTTCTGTATCTGTAGAG
>Ga0099825_1008927_pt1 | contig 11638 bp, 5 predicted proteins | sample SiratroredBW_FD_76838 | JGI IMG/M metagenome (GOLD analysis project Ga0099825, IMG submission 76838) | Root nodule microbial communities of legume samples collected from California, USA - Siratro red BW | ecosystem: Host-associated > Plants > Roots > Nodule | place: USA: California | collected...
GAATCTCACTGAATAAGCCTTCTTACTCCTTCTCTCATTTCAATTTTGTATTCTCACATTGAAAAGCAAATTTGCGAAAAGATTTTAAAAGGGTTCAATTCACACCCCCCCCCCCCACCTCTTGAACTTAGGCCAAACACTTATTTTAACACTATCCAACATTCATATTTTTCGACATAAAACACCGATCTATCAAATTTCATTTACCTGACCTCATGTATAATATGCAAAATATCGAACTTTGTTCTAACTAGATATTGTCAACTTCATTCTTTTCCAATCTATAATAATAATAATAAAAGGATATATAAATTTGATCATTAAAGTGTGACCAATTATTGGTACGAGATTAATAAAACATAGACGGAGAATACCAAATATAAAAAAGTATTTGATAAAGAATAATATGATATGTTCAACACATTACTTGTCAATGGTACATGGTCTCTTGTCCCTAAACAACCACAGTCCAGTATTATTAGTAATAAGTGGGTTTTTCATTTCAAGTGGAATCCCGATGGCTTTCTAGCTCGATCGTCTAGTTGCTAAGGGGTTTCATCAACGTCCTGGTGTTGACTATATTGAAATCTATAGCCCAATCATTAAGTATCATATTATCAAGTTGATTCTCTCCATTGCTTTCTCTAATTATTGGTCTTTATGTCAAACGGATGTTAATAATGCATTCATTCATGATAGTATCTCAGAGGATATTTACATATCTCAACCACCAAATTTTGTCAACTTTCATTTTCAGATTATGTCAGCAAGCTTTACAAAAAGTTGTATAATCTCAAACAAGCACCTCATACTTTGTATAATATTGTTTTAAATGTAGACTCTTACACTATGACATTAGTAAAAAATTATTGATTGAATTAACTAACGAGAACAATATGTAGAAATTGGATAATTAATTATTAACTTCATGTTTTCTTTACAATCCAAATCAACTAATCTTTCAAGAGTTTCACATTAAAACCAAAATTGTGAGCAAAACTAAAAAGAACTCTGTATAAAAATATAATTTTCACATACAATAAAAAATAATACTTATATATTTTATCACAAATTTAAAATAAAATAAAATTCGTCACAACTTCAATAAAGAATATGTAAAAAAAAACATCATGTTTAGAAATATATTTGAAAAGAACAATTTCTTCAATATAAAATCATATTTTGAAACATGATTTATATATATTTATTTAAAATTTATCTATTTTTACAAATACAATGTAAAGTTATACAATCGTATAAAAAAATCTAAAAGGAAAGACTTAAGCTTGCTGTGAATATATTCTTAATTAAATGTTTGCACATTATCATCAATAAATTTTTAAAATGGTTTGCGACTTAGGACTAACTTTCCATATTATTACTTTATCCTCTTTAAAAAGGATGACACTGATAAGGAAAAAGAAGTAATTCACCAAAAGAATTATTGTTTAGAGTAATTAATAAAAGGATTGAAATTAATATTCTCATTCTTGATTAAGTTTATATTAACTAACTTCTTATTAGCAGATTTTGTTCTCTTATTTTCTTAATCTATGACCTAGTTTGTATTGATTCAAGTATTTTTAATAGATTTTATTCTCATCCCAATTTCTAGCCACAACAGAAAGAGAGAAACTAAAATTAAGTTTCACATAAATCATATTATTTAGAGGTATGATGAAATCTTCTTTCTTTAAGGTGTATGTAATTATGATCTGCACATAACTAAGAGAGTACTTCATCATCAATACGTCAATGTTACACGAAAAATTGATATGTCATATAATAAGAACTTTATTACATAAAAATTATATAATAAATCTAAATATAAATATCCATGCATTCATCTTATGTTTTAAAATCTACTTCTACACATAAGATTTAATAAAAATATCTTTGTACAATTTACAAAAAATAAAATAAAATAAATAAAATAAAACTTCTCCACTAGCTCACTAAGGAGTCATACCACTTGCCAAATCCTCTGCTCACGTGTAATACATGACCATTGCAGAATTCAAAACAAAACAAACACCTCATAGAAAAAAGGGTAAGCTAGAGAGTTTAAAAAAATATATTTTCATAAATTAAATTTCTATATCAACCAAACAACAAGAAATCAAGTTTTCATAATTCATCTTATACATCACATTATCATCAACACATCACACTCATGTGACACGATTAATCCATATGATCTAGTCTAATCGATTCTCTTTCAGACCGTAGCGCAATCATGTTAACCTATCAATCCATACGATCTGGTCGGACCGATTTTTTTTCACACCATACCACAGTCATATACACATTCCAATCTATATGATCTGGTCTAACTGGTTCCTTTTCACACCATAGCATAGTCATATAAACTTATTTGATATGATCCGGTATGACTGGTTCTTTTTCACACCGTAACGTGGTCATATGAATCTATAACCCACTTGAGCTGCTCTGACCGGTTCTTTTTCATATCGTAGCCCAGTCATATGAATCTATTAACCCACTTGAGTTGGCCTGACCGGTTCTTTTTGACACCATAACGCAATTATATGAGTATATTAATTTATATGATTTGGTCAAACCAATTCTTTTTTACACTGTGACGCAGTCATATGAACCTCCTTCGACTCTCACCACCTAGTCATCTTCATCTATGATTCTAATGACTAGTAGAGTCAGGATACGATCTCAACACGAGTATGTCTCGATAACATCCCACATCATTCACAAACATTGATAGAACATCATACAATACATAAACACTCATTCAATTTTATCCAAATTCATGCAATTCGTACTTAATAAAACAAGTAATTACAATACCTATAAAAAAAACATTCAAACTAGCTTCCCTTATCCAAATTCACAACAATTAATTACAATATATATAAAAACATACAACTAGCTTCTCTTACCCGAATTCACAAAACAAGTAAACACAATATCTACTAAAAGCATTCAAATTAGCTTCCCTTACCTCTATAGAGTAGAGACACTCAAAGGAGCTCCAAAAAATTAAAATCACAGGCAACCTAACTCTGTTCAAGAATATGATCGGACACTCTTGCTCTACTCAACACCAGAAATCTAGGGATGACCTCTGATCGTCAGTTTGATAAAGAAGAAAGGTGAAATATTAGGGAGAAGACAAAAAAGAGGAAGTTGGTAGTTTTTATAAAAATAAAACAAAATATCTTCTTAAAGAGAGAGTTGGTGATTGTTATAAAAATAAAAACTAAATAACTAATTTTTCTATTTAATTAAACTTTTTTGTTAAAAAAAAGTAGTCAGGTGTTATCTTAGTTATTTCTAAAACTAAACTCTAGGTCACTTTTTTTTTTTGTTATTCTGAAGCTATTTTCTAATATATTACTCTCTGAAACAACAAAAATTTTCATCCACGAAATTGACAAACTAGGAAAGAAATAAAGATAGGCCTCTATAATGATTTTCCTCCATCTACGAAGTTGAATCACTAAACTTGGTATATCACACAGTAAATCTTATAATATAGCAAATAACAACTAAAAAAAAAACTAAAAGTTGTGTCTATCAATTACATCAAATACCTAATATAAAGAAACACTATATCTAACATCAAATTTCACATAAAAATATAATAATCAATCAAAACATAACTTTTAAAGATACTTTAAACATTAAATATTAAATTAGAAACACAAATAATGCAAGTATTGATGCTTTGTAGAACACAAACAAATATCTTTTACAAAAAGCTGGAAAAAAGGTAAAGTTTGGTGTGAAGGACATGAGTTTTAAAGAAAGTAAGAAAAAATTAATATAATTACTTCATCGAAAATAAAATGTTGAAAAGAAAAATAAAAAAAATCAAAAATTATAGTAAAGGAGAAAAAAAGAATGTAGTAGTAAATACATCCAATGCATTTTTGATAAAAAAAAAATTGAGGATTAAAATGTTTAAAGTTATATTACCATCTATTATGATAAAGCTTTTGAATACTTCAAATTCACTCACTACAAGAAAAGAGCTATTTAGAGACCAATATTTAGGTACCAAATAAAATGGTTACTAATTGTGACCAAAATAGTCACTAAATTAAATTTTGTTTGCTAAATAATTATAAAATAAAAGTAATAATTGAATATAGTGACGAAGTAAGTCAAATAATTGATATCTAATATTAACTATCAAAGTTTTAATGACCTATGTCATTAAATTCAAAATTGGTATCTAATTAAGTTAGAGACTAATTTAAAAAAATGTTCAAAATATAAAGGTCAAAAAAATCATTTAACTTATGAAATGGTATTGATTTTATCGATATTCACAAAAAAGTTTGGTTAACGTGGAAAACATAAAATAATATAAAAAAAAATTGAATTTTAAAGAAAATTAAAAAATTTAAAATACAGATTTATATTTCTGTTTAATGAGAAAAAACATTTTTTTTCTTTTCTATTTGTCGTCCACAACCAAATTCTTTGAATCATGAGCCTATGAACCCAAATTCTACACAAGATCACAAAAAATAATTTTATGAAAGCTGAACTCAAGAATTAATTCTAAAAGCTGTGTCTTCTTGGCTATTCGGTTAGTTCAATTTTCATATAAAATTTATTATTTATGACAATGTTTATCTAAATTTATAATTAAGTTTCTAGAATGAAACGAAGCGTGTAAAGTTTCCATGATGAGAACAATGTTATTGTCACGTTTTCCGCATTTAAACCGCGAGCAAAGGTAATATGGGAAAAAAAAGGAAGTCCAATATAATCATTTTGAAGGTTTTTTCTCTTCCTGCACATCTGTTATTACTAATTGCACAAGTTCGTTTCAAATGAAAATCTATTCGAAAAATAATTATATATTTCAAAAATTTATTTTAGAAATTCCGATATACAAAACTTATTTCTCAAATAAAACCAACACAAAAAGACTTGTAAAAATTATTATAAGTTTATCATTAAAAAAAGTCAAATTGTGAGTGATGTATTAACTGTAATAATTTTATAAAAAAAAGTCGAATTGTGAATAATGCAAAGGTAAAACCGTTAAATAAATACTTTTTCTAATTTTATAGTGAATAAGTTGATTTAAATTTCAATCAATCTAATGTTTTTTGCAATTATATGTTTAATATCTTTGAAAAAAGTATCTTTGGAACATAAAATACATTCAGTACTCACTATACAAATAAGTTGAAAGACCAGTGAAAAAATATTTTTGAAAAATAAAAACAATATTCTACCTCTTTATTTTCTTTGTAATACCAATTTTTTTCTTTTTTTCTTTTTTTAAAGAAAAGAGATTCTCTAAGTAACCTCACTCTTTAATGAAACAATAAAAGGTTTTTTTCCTTAGAATATTAATGTTTTTAATATAAAATAATATTAATTTTATCAATGATCAACAAAAAGTCTGGTTAACATGGTGAGCGTAAAACAATATAAAAAAAACTGAATTTTGAAGGAAATTGAAACAAAGTAAAAATAAAAATTTTCTATTTTTGTTTAATCAACAAAAATGCATTTTTTTTAAATTTTTTTCTTTGTCTATTTTCTGTCCACAACCAAATTATTTGAATCATTCCTCTTGAACCCAAATTCTACAACAAGATCACAAAAAAGAGAAAAAAAAAAAAAAAACTGTATTTGGGTCAGCTTTATTAAAATCAATTCTATATAAATTTGTTAACAGTTAAAATTTGATAAAAAAATTAGTTATTTAAGACAATGCCAATCTAAATTTATTTCAATTCAGAATTAAGTTTCTACAATGAAATGAAAAGCATGTAAAGTTTCCACGGTGAATTTCGTTTTCTTCATTTAATGGATAAAAAGAAACTCCTTTGTCAGCAACATCATCATTGCTGCCGTCATTTTCGGTTTGGAATCTTCTCTCCTCCATGATTTCCCTGAACCCTTCTGTCTATAAACTAAACTGAGTTGAAACTCAAAAACCCAGTTGAGTAACAAAGATGGCACAAGTGAGGAACAAGCAAGTGCTTCTGAGGAACCATGTCACCGGTTTTCCTAAGGAATCCGACATGAACATTGTCGAAAGTACCATAACATTGAAGCTTCCAGAAGGTTCCAATCATGTCCTGCTCAAAAATCTGTACTTGTCCTGCGACCCTTACATGAGGAATCTCATGAACAAACCAGAAGGACCCCCCAATAGTCGTGCCTACACTCCTGGATCCGTAAGTCATTTTTTTGTTGTTGTTCTGGCAAATTATGTAATTTGGTTCTTTAAAAATTGTTGCTTTCGTTTATTGACTTTTGGGTACATATATGGGTTTTGTTTGTGTGATATAATCTTTGAAAGGTGAAGTTTTTGGCTTGTTGATGATTCCGGGGACTGATTTGTGTACTTGAAAGGTTTTAATTGGCATTTCAGGAAGTGGGTTTTGAAAATTGTGTTTAAAATTCTTAAAGTTTGTAGTTTGTGTGATTGTTCTTGAGTTTAATTGCTATTCTCACCATTAACTAATCAGAGTTTGTGATGATTATGACTTTTAACCTAGCTGTTGTGAAAGCCAAGAAATTTATTGTATAAGGCAATTATGATTGAATGATGGTACTGCAAAAACTGTTTACTTTACACATGCACAAATTTTCTCTTCATGTTTTAGGTTTTCATTTTACTTTTTAAATTGGTATTGAAGTTAATCAAAGAATGTTCAAGATGGAAGCTTCAATTGAAGGGTATAGTTTTGCTTCTAGTGATAAATGTTGAGTGATTGCAGCCATTAACAGGATATGGTGTGTCTAAAGTCTTGGAGTCTGGACACCCAGATTACAAGGAAGGTGATTTAGTGTGGGGCTTTACCAATTGGGAAGAGTATAGCTTGGTACCCTCTGCTCAAATACTTTTCAAAATTGAGCACACTGATGTTCCACTTACCTACTACACTGGAATTCTAGGTATGTGTTCAGTAATTTCAATTTAAACTGTCTTTGAATGAAGGATGCACTTGACACTGATATCATTATGAACTGCATGTTGGAATTTATGCTAGTTTTGTCATGAATAGATAGATACCCTTTTTAGTGTCATTAGGATAAAGGGGTTAACCATCACTGTGTAAGGATTTGTTTGGACAAGGTTCTCCATAAGGACTTTTAGAAGAGACAAATAAGAGGAAAAAATGAAATGAACTTCTTCATAAATTAAAACTAGCTTATTTATAAGCTAATTTTTAGAAGAACATAATGTGTAGGACTTGGTTTTCTGGCTGTTTGTTCCTATTTCCTTCTCCGTTTGCTTCCTTTGTTCAGTCAATGTTATTGGCTTGAATTGATCACTGATTGAGGAGACTTGTTGGCTGATCAGCTTTGATACTGAAGAGAACAAGCATTACATCATGGTTATTTTCATTTGGAAGTTGTTGGTAAATTCTTTTTGGGTCTATTGGTGTGCATTTTAAGTAGCATGTCTCTGTATGCTATACTTTGAAGATTACACGTGTCTACGTGTTTATGTCGTGTCCGTGTCCGAATCAATATCCGTGCTCCACATCTACTATTTTGTGCTCAACCCCTATCAATTTATATTACACATTACACTTTTTAGTTTATAATATTCTGATCCTATACATGCTTCATCTTGATTTTATTGAGCTCTGATTCGATATCGCGATTTGTTCTTCTAACACAGGTATGCCAGGAGTGACTGCATATGCAGGTCTATTTGAAGTAGGCTCTCTCCAGAAAGGAGAGAAAGTTTTTGTCTCAGCTGCCAGTGGTGCAGTTGGTCAACTTGTTGGGCAATTCGCCAAACTAAATGGCTGTTATGTTGTTGGAAGTGCTGGATCTAAAGAGAAGGTATTGTTGAAGCTAAATATACTTGCACTCATGCATAAATCAGCATCACCTATTCCATATCTGTTCTGTTCTTTGAAAAACTACTTTTGTTTTTGGCTCAAGAAATACTACTTGTTTTGTTAGCCTGTTTGTCTTGTTTCTACTAAGCTTTTAGGTTGAGCAATTTCTCTTTTATTTCTCCATGAAAACTGAGACATCCAGCATACATTTTTCTGTTTTATTTTCAAAGATTATTGGTGGCATTAAAATGCAGTAAACATCTTATAGTACTTCCAAATGATTTACAAAAGTGATTGGTGGCTTAGATTAACATTAGTACTTGTTTTACTTCTAAATTCTGATAGAAACAGAATATGGTAAAGGATTAAGGTGACCATATCCTAAAATAGATTCTGCTTTATTAGAGAAAAAAGTACTTAATCCTTTCACTTGAATATAAGTTTCTTGCATTATCAGGTGGATCTACTGACGGATAAATTTGGATTTGATGGAGGTTTTAATTACAAGGAAGAGCCTGACCTTGATGCAGCTTTGAAAAGGTCTATACTTAACAGTTTCTAAAGATATTTAGATCTCACTCTTTTATGCCCATCAAAACTTCAAATTACTGTGTCTGGTAATAAAACATGGTACTATAGTGACTAGTGTATGTGATTATATTATACAAATCAGGCACTTTCCAGAAGGCATTGATGTCTACTTTGAGAATGTTGGAGGCAAGACACTTGATGCTGTGCTCCTGAACATGAGACTCCACGGTCGCATACCTGTCTGTGGAATGATCTCACAGTATAATCTGACTGAACATGAAGGTGTAACAAATTTGGCACAGATCATATATAAGAGGGTTCGTTTGCAAGGCTTTAACTTCATGGATTGGACTCACCTATATCCCAAATTCTTGGAGTTTCTCCTGCCTAACATCAGAGAAGGGAAGGTTGTGTATGTGGAAGACATAGCTGAGGGTCTTGAGAAGGGTCCTTCAGCCTTGGTAGGCCTTTTTAGCGGCCGCAATGTTGGAAAACAAGTGCTTGTTGTTTCTCATGAATAGAGAAGCATTTGGTTTTTGTGTTCACTGTTAAGTTATCAGTTTTACTTTTGGTTTTTCTGTTGAAAATCTAACTTTCTTTATATATAACCTTTGCTGCATGATGATGCTCCTTGTTCTTAATTGTTCTGAAAGTAGTATCAATGTAATCTACAGTTGTTCCTCTTGAATAAAAGCATTTGGTTCTTCTGTATGTTGTTATGCTATCAGTTTTTGTTATGGTGTTTTGTTCACCATAATTTAACTATCTTTGCATAACCTTTGTAGTCATCCTTACTTATGAAGCTCGGACACTCCTTTCTAAATGGCGTGTATTGGACACTGTTACAGGTACGACACTCGTCCGACATTTATTGGTAAAGTGTCCAATTCAAAAAACATTTTTTTAGATATCTGACAATTCTAATACGGTTTCAACATCATTTTACTAGGAACTAATACAATAATTTTCTAAAAATAATTTTTTAATACATAAATTTTGTTTGTCAATATATATAATTCATAATAATCTAATATATAGATCCGTGTCTTTATATCTTATATTTTAAAGATTACACGTGTTTACATATTTGTGTTCATGTGTCCATGTCTGGGTTCATGTTTCATATTTGTGTTCATGTGTCCATGTCTGGGATCATGTTTCATAGTTCAAATGTTTGATGATGCTTAGTGATAACCCTCGTGAGAGTATCAGTATAGTATGCAGTTAAAATAAAAAGATTTTGTACTTCCAAATAATTTTATATTCAAAATTTAATAAATATGTTAATTTGGTTCTGATACCAACATTGCACGTTTACATGTGACCCCAATTTCAACATGGACCAATTTTGGAGGTATCAATATCTTATTTAGCCCTGAAACATTTTATCTCCTAAACCAACATTTTGTGATAAAGTGGTCTAAAAAATATGTTATAGAGCTCACAAATGATGATGTGCTTGAAGTGAAGTAAGCAAAAGCTAGAACTGCTGTTAATTTTGATGTGAAAAATCACTTATCCATTACTAAAGACTGGGAAAAGAAAGTGTTTGCATAAAACTCAATAAATGCATGCTTGGTTTTAGGTCTTTATTTGTTTGTTTTTTTTTTAGTTTCTGAGGTTTGGAATAATGATTATTTCCCTAAAGTTATGGTTACATATCTTAAGTTTAGGTCCTAAGTGGGGTCAAACTTATCCCCAAATATTCATGCAGAGCCTTAAACATGGTCATCATTGTCCTGGTCCAGTGACAAAAGTGTGTCCCTCCCACAAAGCTATGCAATTTTGATGTTTGTACAATTTTTGTCTTCATAGATAAGATGAAAGTGAGGTTAGATATTTAACAAGGGATTGCAGGCTATTGCATTAGCTTTTTAATTAGTCCTGTGTAATCTAAAATTTTATAATGTATGATCTAAAATTGATATTTTTTTTAATTATTCTAGACAGAGTCACATAATAAAATTTATTATAAATTAATGTTTTCAAAGCATGTTTCTCTTTTCTGAATAGTTTTTCTTTTGATGTAGAAATTTTACCCAAGTTCTTTTTGACTTGATGCATTACCAAAGAGATTATTATAGCATGTTCAAAAGTTTGTTCGGAATGATAGATTTTACATATAAATAAGTACTCATTCTAAATATTTTGTTTGAATGGAGTGATAAAACGTTAAAGATTAAAAAAAAGGAGAAAAAAAAAAGAGTTAAGTGAAAATTAATTTTTTTTAGATACTTAGAACGTGAAAGAAATAAATAGTTTGACAGAAAGATAGAAAGAAAAAAGTTTGCTAAGTGGCTTTTTCTTTTTCACAAAGTCCAAATAAACTTTGTATCCTGCTTTATTAATTTAAACACGTAATGAAAAAAAAATACCCACTGATGGAAAAAATATATCATTTATATAACAATAATTTACATAATCCATTATGTTATTATAAGTGAACACCGATTTAGTTAATTTCAATGAATAACCAAATACACTTTACATATTTATTTCGTTTTAATTTACTGTTTTGTCTGGATAGGAAATAAAAAGTGAACCAAATTTTACAAATTTTACAGAAATCATGCATACTTTTTTCACATGTCTCATCTTTAAGCTTTTTATATATGAGGGATAAATATATATATATATATATATATATATATATATATTAAAACACTTATTTTTTTCACAAGTATTCTCTTTGTTTATTTTAAAAGTTGAATAATGATTTATGATGAGTGTATAAACTTTTATCATACATAACATTAACAAGTTTATGGTATAATAGTGAAAAGACAAACATGTTAGTATTTTTTTATCACGTTAGTATTTGTTTGTTTACATTCTCTTTATCAAGCTATTTTATATGAAATTTAATTTAGATAAATTAAATAATATATGTATTGTTTTTATTTTAGTTTATGTGATTTTTTTTATTAAGATTCATGTTAGACCTAGAATACTCACTTATAATTTATTAAAGAAAAATCACAAAGGGAAAGGGACAAGATCAATCTTGTGGTAAAAAAGAAACAAAATAAATCACTAGACAAACAAAATAAATCACTAAACGAAACTACAAGGATAATATCAACAAAATTAACGAAAATCAACAGAAAAATTAGAAAAAAAATTATCTCTTATATGTAAAAAAAAGAAAATCAAAAATTAAGATACACAAATCACTCCCATTTATTTCATTATAATATTTATTTTAAAAAATATTTTAAATATATATATATATATATATATATATATATATATATATATATATATATATATATATATATATATATATATATATATATATA
>Ga0099825_1008928_pt1 | contig 11638 bp, 4 predicted proteins | sample SiratroredBW_FD_76838 | JGI IMG/M metagenome (GOLD analysis project Ga0099825, IMG submission 76838) | Root nodule microbial communities of legume samples collected from California, USA - Siratro red BW | ecosystem: Host-associated > Plants > Roots > Nodule | place: USA: California | collected...
ATATATAACATATATATATATATATATATATATATATATATATATATATATATATATATATATATATATATATATATATATAAAATAGAAAAAGAATTCTTCGTCAAAGTTAATCTTCTTTTAGACATCTTGAAATAAACATTTGAAACTTTGAAATCAATTTAGAATCAACATGACTTTCAAATTAAATGGATTGGAAATATGTTAATTTCTTCTTCTGCGGATTGACTTAGTACCCTCAACCAATAAATTAACATACTGTAGCCAACTCATCAATTAATTTTTATTATTGCATAAATTTGTAATTTATTTTTCCTTTCACCTTAAATTGATTTGATATTTTTATTTTCTTATTTGTGAGTTAATTTGTTGTTACGAATTACTATGTTATTGAGTTTTTTGTATCATGTTTTTTCTATATTTTTTGTTTTTTTTTTTAAATTAGATGAACTAATTGACAATTAAACATCCTTAACTCACCAAGAGAATTGAGCTAGGTTAAATATTTTAAGTCCACGAAAATTAGCCAAATTAAATCACTTAACATTTTGAACAATCTAAATAAGTTGACTCATTTTAACACCAAAGTTCTTAAAGTACTTAAAAGGTTAATTGTCTCCTATAGTTTTTCGGTAAATATGAATTTGAACCTTTAACTATTTTGGTTAAGAAAACCGAAGTAATACTGCAAGGTAACTGTGTGTGCGATTGAAGATTTGCATGAAGTAAAGAAAATGGTAGGTAAATATGAGTAGCTAGCAATTTTTCTGAGAAGGGTTGATTTTGAAGTAACCAATGAGAAAATGGTAGGTAAACATGAGTAGCTAGAAATTTTTCTGAGAGGAGTTGAGTTTGCAGTGATGAATGAGAAAATGGTAGGTAAGAAGAAGATAAAGGCTTTGTATATCACAAGTTGTAAGGTTTTTGAACTGAGTTCATATTTTGAGGCTTAGTAGGAATATATAACGTGGCAACAACCTACTCCAAAACTTGACATAATATAATAACGATCTAAAGGTGCATTCACCAAAATGTTTCAAGTTTTGGTCAATTCCATTGCTTTCATTGCTGCCAACTGAAATAACGTTGTCCACAAAGATGAGATCGATGCACATTAGTGAAAGGGGTGGGATCCTTCTTCACCAACAAAGGACGTAATTGGACAAAGACAATGTGAAACCAGCCAATGGAAACACACCTTAGTGCTAGCTTGCTTTTCATTCGGATACGATTAGGGCTAAAAAGGTATTGTGTCAATAAATGGAAATGTGCTAACCACTACGCAACATTTAGGTTTTCCTATCTTATTATCAACTAATACCGATATGTTCTTCTCAAACTTTACAAACTATAGTAAAAAATACTGAATTTCTTACAAAATATTATAACGACGCAAGTTTATATAAAATCCCAGTTATTTACATGCCATTAAAACTAATGAGAAGTCATAATCCATATTTATATAAAAGGCTATGTTTGTTTCATTAATTAAAGAACTTAAGAAAATGTATTATTAGGTTATAAGTTTAAGTCTAACTTATTACCATTAGACTTTGAGGTAAATTTTGCTTTTATTTGTATATTCTAAATTGGTATTATATGTTTATTGGAAAATTTTATTTCTAGTTAATGTGGGATCTCAATACACTATTCTTGTGTCGAAACTCCTCTCCTGTTGTGTAAGATTATATATTTAAAGATTGCCTGAAAAACTATCTTATTAGGATAAATTCTGATATAATATTTAAGAAGTGGACTTTAAATCAACTCAACCTTATAAAACAAGTGTTGTAAGGTGAAGAAAGACTTTATTTTTAGTCGATATATATAGGATCTCAAATAAATATGTCTATGTCTCAACTTAAGGAGGTATTGAAAATTCTACCTCATTAAAATAAAGTCAATTTAATATATATATATATATATATATATATATATATATATATATATATATATATATATATATATATAAATGAAATGAAACAATTCTCACAAACTAATTTTATAAAATTAAATTAAATTTAAAGTCACTTCTCAATAAAATAAATATATTTATAAATAATAAAATAATCTATTTATAAATAATGTCAAACTGAAACTTAAAATATATTTATTTTTAAAAATATTACATTCAATAATAAATAGTAACTTACATGTATGTTGTAACTTTCACCAAAATTATTAACTAAATAAATAGTAATAATAATAATAAGTTGCAAGTTGCAACTATCTAACATATTCTATGAAGTGGAAACGAATGGTGTGGTTGTAAGCTTATGTGGGAAGTGAGGCCGTTGTAGCTGGTGTGACTGTGACTACCACACACGTCATAAAAGGTGGGTCACCATTAATTAATTAGTAAAATATATTTTCTATTTAAATTTTAATACTGTTTAACATCTCATTTATTAAAATTATAAAGTATTATATCAGTTTTACAGAAAACTAATCTTACTTAAAAAAAATATATAAACACGCCTCTTTTCAAACAAACATGTTAGCATTTAAAGTTATGTACCTGGGTACGTACCAATTATTAAAGGTTGTGAATTTTTAGTACAATGTATGGATGTATTCGATCTGATCTTTGTCGTTATTGTTATTTGCACGTTTTATTTTTGTGTAAATGAGTTCAGTTTTACTGTATAAATTACCGACATAATTTTTATGGGTGAAAAATCACATAATTTTATTCCTTAGTTGTTCTTAATTTAAAGTAGTATATATATGAGAAGGTGGTAATTAAAAATATTATTATGAGGTATGAGATAAGGATGACGAAATAAATGGGTTAAACTATTAGGTTAAGTTTAAGAAAAAGAAAAGAAAAAAATTGTAACTGTTGTCGTAATCCTATTACAACTACTGCACTGCACCACGTTCACTACAACCCAACAACTACGCAATATCGCAGTGGTAGGTGTGAGTACCTCGCCACCACAAGTTGCAAAATTTTCAACTTATATATATATATATATAAATTTATAATAAAAAGGGTTTTGGGAACTGAATGACATATATTTATATAAATAAACCTATTTATTGTTGATATTCTAAAATTGGTGTTCGAATACGCACCATAAATAGATTCAATTTTTTCCCTTACACTACCGGTTAGAAATAAGTTATTTGGGATCTATGTTTTTGTTTTCTTTTTTTTTCTTATTTTTAATGTTTAAAAGAATGTTTGAATTATTTTCAATTTATTTTATTAAAATAATTAATAATTAATCTGTTTAATATCATTAATAAAATCATATTCAGAGTTAATGATCAATAAAAATAATTTTAAGGAGAATTAATGTTAAATGATTTCATTTAAAGTAGTTTTATTAATAATTATTACTATTTAATTTAAAATTATGATTATTATTATTATTATTATATAAAATTGATGCTAAATATATTCAAGAGTAACAATAATTATTATTAAAAAAAATATTTAAGAGATTATTTTGTTTATGTTTTTCTAAACTAGCATAGTAGGAAAAAAAAAACCCCCAATTAGAACGTTGTGCAATCTATTTATTGATAATATGATTTAGTTTTCTAAGTCATAATTCTGTTTCTAGGATTTGAATTTTAGCTTTGTTCTTTCTTCTTCAACTCTAAAAGCCGTCTAAAATAGGGTTTTATGAGAAAGTGAGTTCTATTGGTTTCCTCTTTAAAAAAATAGCTGAGAAAATAATTAATATATATTTTTAGAAAAAAAAATTCAACTGAATGTTTCAAGAAAAATTCTCAAATGAACCTGGCCCAACGTTATTCACTGAAATAAACCTCGTCACTAAATAAACAATATAATTGAGAAATTTTATTTTAAATATGAATAAATCTATATCTAAAAAATAAATTATATTTCTGATTAATAAATATATAATTGACATAAAACAGTTACTTATTATAGAAAATAGTATTATATATATATATATATATATATTGAAGAATACTTTATTGAAATAATAATATTAAAAAACACGTAATTTTAAAATGTATCAAATGATATTTAATGCTAAAGTATTTAAATTTTTTTTTTTAAATTTTATGTAAGGTTGATTGAAATTAATTTTTTTAAAGTTAAATTTACGCGAAAAAAATAAAATTAAAAGAATAGACACATAATTGAAATGAAACATGAACACATTCGTGATTGATGTTATTTTTATCTAGAGTCAAATATGTATTTGATCATATAATATCATTCTAGTAAAAAAGCCTAAAAATATTTAAAGTTAAAACATTTAATGTGTCTATACCTAGATTGATAGTATATAAATTATATAGATCCATAAATGGTTAATACACACCTTCTCGCAGGGATAATGTTATACTAGAATTATACTAAAATATATATAATTATGTATTAGAATTATATATCGTTCTAGACAAATTTTACAAATTAGGTAATAAAAATATAAAAGACCAAAAGAGATTAGAAATGAAAAAAATGTCACAATCAAGATTATTAAGTCAATATACCACAATCAAGAGTAATAAGTTAATGACTCAAATCTTTTCGTTATGACGATCCCATCTTGTTCACGGATTTTATTAATTGGATCCAGATATATGTAGATTCCTTGTTTTGATCCACTTGTTGAGAACTTTTGTGTCTGGAAGGTAGACTCAAATATTTTAATGGGGTCGGGTAATCAGAAAGCATTGTGTTTGATCCATATACAAAATAGAATGTTGTTTTTTGTGTTAAAGATTGGGGTGTGGTGTGAGCAAGAATATCAACTCCTCGCGTATAGAAAGGTTATAGAGGCGATGAGTTTTGACCAGGGGAGTTCAAGATCCAACTTACTAATTAACTGAAAATTAAAAATTATTAAATTTATTAATTTTGTTCTTTATAATTATTAAATTTATTAATTTTGTTCCTTATAATTATTAAATTTATAAGATATAATGTTGTTGGTAAATTTATAAGGTATAATGTTGTTGGTAAATTTATAATGCCGTTGGTAAATATACATCATATAACAACCGAGCTGTAATGATATAATTAATTGTACAAGCATTAGTATCCTCTCTAAGGATGCTATAAGAAATCATCACATTATATGGACAAGAGTATGTTTTTTCACCAATCTAAAGAATTATTTTTCTTTTCTAAATATCTAATCAATACAGCTTCTCCTTTTTTATCACTGGCTCTATTTATAAATGTATTTTTTTTTCAATTTCTCTAAACTAGCACTTAATTATTTTGTTGAGATTTTAGTCAACAAAGTATAGCGTAGTTCTTCCTCAAAGTAGATAAGATTTGTACACCTACTCATCCGCAGACACAACGCTATATCTTATGTTCAAGGTTCAGAAATCAGAATTGACTCAAGTCTTTGGTGGCCAATTTTGAACTTCACTAAGTCAAACACAAACCTCATATATATTCAAAAGCCTGAGTGCAGATCCTTATGTACCTTTTCTTCTGGACAAACGACATGTTGCACAACTCAATTAAAATTTTAAGACTAAATCATTCTCAGATACATTCAATCTTCTATATTTGGACAATTTTTAAAACATACAAATTAAAAATAAAAATAAAAACTTTTATCTGAGTCAAAATTAATTTATGAATAAATTAAAAAAAATTAGAGAAGAGAAACTTTTTAGAATTTATTTTTAAAATAATATCAGTGTGAACAATTAATGTAAAAGTGTTGATCTCTTATTATATTCGCGTTTCAGCATTTATAAGAAAACATTCTCAATAAAATTTTATAATCCGATATATTAGTGTTATTAATATCCTACATGTACCTGCTGTCATTCGAAACATTTGCATTCAAATAATATTGGTGTTTGGTTACACTAATATAATAGAAAAAATATATAAATAAGTAAAAGATAATATATAAATTTATATAATGATTTGACATTTATTTTTATTTGTTCACAATACCAAACCTAAGTACATATTTATTTAGTATTGTAATTAATTCTCTCTCGTACATTAAGAAATATAATATCTTAACCTTAAAAAAAATATTCTAAAGGTTTAATTTCCTATGTTTACCCACGAGTAAGTAATTATATATTAAATGCTTTCACTTTTGTAACGTTGGATCTGATGAAAGTTTTAAAATGAAAATAATTTTATTGTATACTTATCTGCATTCTATAATCATATAATAGTGTCCGACAAAGGTTAGACACTTGTGATTATGCCAACCTTTTTAATCAGTAGTTTCTCTCTGCTTGCATTATGCAACTAATTTAAAATACTTAGGGTTTAACTGATCATGCAGAGCAAGGAAAGCATGGGTTCAGTATTCTAATCTATATAAATAAAAGTGTGAAAAGAATATAAATCTAAGACACGATTAAAAAAAACGTTTATTACATCCTGGCAGTTTGGTTGATTTTCCATGTGCAAATTGCTTTTCCACTTGTAAGAGATTGCTTATAATAAATCATTTTCAATCTTTGACTTAATCACTATGAATTCCTAAGAGCACTTGACTTGACTCAAAATCATCTCTTAATCACGATTAACAAACCTTTTAATATGAAAATTAGTATAATAAGTCATGTCAAATTACAAGTTAATAATTTCAATATTTCTTATTTTTTTTATATTCTACAATAACATAATTTGATTATATATATATTCAACTATTCAAAACATTTTTCTTTATAAATATATTCGCGATTATATATAACTCAAATATATACATTTTCGTTAAATAGAACGGAAATATATGTACTTGAGCTTATAGATTACAATAATACAATAATACTAATAAGATAAGAATATAAGATGATACTTAGCTGAGAATTTTACTGTTTATATTTTATTCCAATTATTAATAACCAATATATATTAATATCTAAAAAATATATTTTTGTCTTTTATTTATACACCAAGCGTGTCTTTCTTCCTTTGATATCTCAATTACTGAAATGGACAATAAATTACAAAAAATAATTTTTTTTAAGAGAGTTAAAGTGAATATTAATCTAGATCCCTATTTAAACCTTTATTTATTATATCACTTTCATTAATATGTTAATTTATTAATTTGTCTGTATTTTTATTTTTATTTTGAGTATTAAGTTTTGCTTTAAAAAACAGCGAATTGCTTCCTGCACCTAAATTGCCTTTTACAATTAATAAATTTTTAATATGCCAACAATATTTTTATTATTTTTATTTTAAAATTTATTTATTAAATAATTCTTTTTTTTTTTTTCTCACACGCAATTAAGTCATAAGTCATTACAACAAAAAAAGCGTTAATATTTCTCTTTCTTTATGTCATATGTAAATTAACAAACTTTCTTGATAATAATAAAAAATAATCTTATAAATATTAAAAAATGTTTGTATTTATTTCAAAAAAAATTTTTTATCACAAAACTAAATATTTAAAAACAATATATTCAACTGAATTTTTAAAATTAATTATACAAGTTGTAAATATCTTAACATCAAAAAATCTCATTTTAACAAATTAATGAAAAATAAAATAAATAATTGTCCATATTTATCATACAGAAAATAATTACCAACATCATTTTTATTATTGTTAAGAAAAATAAAAATATATCATATTTTTTAAAAATATCATAAATATGATAAAGATGTTTTGGCACATGAATGAGAGGAAAAAAATAATTTAATAAATAAATTTTAAAATAAAAGTAAGAAAGACATTGTTGGCCTATAAAGTTTATTAAATACATAAAGTAATTTATATGGTGTAGGAAATAACGGTTTAAAAAAAAAAAAAGAAACAAGATGAACAAGTCCGCTAATGTAATAATGTAAATGAATCTAATGTATCTGAAGAAATATGAAGGCAATTTGAAAAACTTAATTGGAAAAACATGCATATTTTGCAACAAGATGTTATCATTTCTTGGTACAATTTTTGAACATATAGATAAAGAACGTATGACTGGGATATAAAGAAATTCTCCTAACTTTACAAGTACAACCCCTAATTAAAAAGTAAGTCAACCTTAATTGAAAAGCAAGTCATTTTGTATTGTTTATGTAATAAGAAACATGTTTTTGATAGTTTCATAAGTGTATAGAGCTACATATTGTGATTTTTTCAAGTACGTAGATGAGTTGGACAAAGGTAGTGGTCTTAAAATGGAAATGGTTGCAAAAGCCACAAATTACAAAGTTTGTTTTATTTGGAATTTTTTTATAAACTTTAAAAAAATTAAACAACGTTTTATAAATTAAAATTAGTTTACATGTAAACTAATTTGTAAAATGTATTTTTATATAAGTTTTTTTAATTTTTTTTGTTTTAAATTTATACATAAGTTTTTTTCTATAAATATTTACAAGAAAGTATTCAAAGTAAATTTGTAGGACATTTAGTGCCTAAAGAGGAAGATTTTTTTTAATTATAATTAGTCTATTATGATTTTTCATGATATTTTGCGGTATGACATTTTTTTCAACGGCAAGTAAAATAATATTAATTTGATGCAAGAAGTATTTTGAATTAGGTTAGCTAGTAGGGTGTACCTACCTGCCTTATGTTGATTCGAGTTTAACAAAAATTTTGATCCAAATTATTAATGGCAATTGATTTATATTAGATTAAATTATAAAAAATTAACAACTCGATCATATCTGGATTCTCTAACAAGATTATCAAAAGACAAGAAAAATATAGAGATAAATAAAAAATATAATAAAATAAAATGAAATTAGTGAATAATTTTGAAAGGTATAATTATAGAATTACATAACATACAAATTATACAATTATAGAATTGGACAATATAAAATCATAGAATATATGATGTAATCTTTTTTTCTGAAATAATACGAGCTTCAGTTTATCGAAATTGATATGAGTGCTCAAATCAACTTAAGCCATTGTTATTAATAATTTTGAAATCCAAAACAAATCAATAATTCAAACTAATTCATATTTTTTTCTCTCTCAATTTGATGGAATCATGAGAGGAATCAGATCTCAATATCCATCCTCATATAACATAAAAGGCATAGTAAATATGCCCAATGATTATATTTACAAAAAAGTATTACTCTTTGTGTACAACGCACACATGTATACAATATCATTTTTTATAATTATTAAAATATAAATTAATTATTAAAATTATATATTTAATTATTATATTTTAATTCTGAAATTTTAATTAAAGATCTTTATCGATAATTGTTTTTATATATTATTTAAACTAATATATAATTTAATGTATAAACAATAATTTAATGTATAATTTCTTTTAAAATATAAAAATAAATTAAAAGAGATATGTTCTTTATCAATTTCTCATGAAGCACGCCAAACTTTAGGTAGTTTGGTAGTGTTTTGTGTAGGTGAAATGATGACAATTTTTAATACATGTCATTACTGAACTTTAATATGAGAGAAAAAATATGTAATTTTAAAATTAAAATATAAATGATTTTTGTAAGAATAAAAGTTGAAGAGGTATAAAATTATCTTTAAATTAAGAGAAAATATATAATAATTTTTTTAAAAGAGATTGTGTATTTTATTAAATAATAAAGTTATTTTAATTTAATGGATAATAAAATTATATAATTAAAATGACAGTAAAAGTAGTTATAATTTTTTTTATAGAATGACAAAGATAAAAGTATAAATTTCATTAAACTTTAACAATTAATTGTTAAAGCCGTCACATAATATAAAATTTGAGTTATTTTGTTTGTTCTTCAAGTTTTCACAGCTCTTCTTCATGACTCAGTCAGCTACTACGCGTTCAAACGGGATGGCTATTCATGTTTGCTTCTAATTCCATCTTTTTATTTTTATTTTTAAATTATAATGCCCTATAAAAATAATAAAAAACATATTTCTTTATTTAATTCAAATTTATTCAAATCACAAAACTTTGATGAATTTCATATCTATTTATTTTCTCTTAAAAAATAAAATGTATGTGTTTACATATTATATAACTTTTGACAAAAAGATATTGTATCATATTGGTTGTTCTACACATAAAATATGTGTGTAGTTAATTGTAAAAAATACTGTTACATTGTTTTTAAGATAGTTTTACAATAATTAATATAGTATAATATTTTTATTTTTATATTAATAAGAATTGTCCCCTTTTAATTGATTGTGAAAAAAGTTGAAATTAAATAAAAAGAAAATTCAGCTTTTATATTTCATCTTTATTTTACTAAGATAAATAATGTAACAGGCATAAAATCTAATGAAACCTAATGCAACCATTAAATTTAACAAAATAACTATATTATGGTTGCTCTATTTTATTTGAATTTAGTTGAGTTGGATATAATTAGGCATGGAGACAAAACTTTACTAACTGGAATTTTAATGTGACTGCAGTGATTCCACTCTATTAATACTTTATTGCAAAAGAAAAGACAATGTTAATGTAGTTGTTCATTTTTTTTCCATTTTTAATGAAAATATTAATAATAAAATACTGCAACATTTTGTTTTATTTTTAAGATTTTGTAAAAGAAATCAACTTCTTGTCTGGGCTCTCGTTTATAACTGTAGAATAATTTTTAATTATGCAGTCATGTTTGACTTTATAAAACCATAAATTAATAAAAAATACTCTATAAAATTAATAGGCAATGTTTAACAAATGTTAGTTAGAAATCACTTCAACTAGGAGTGATCATGTTTTTCTTCACCTAGCTTAGTCTTTATTTTTGTTGGGATCAATTCATTGAATCCAAACCTGATCTTAAAATCCAAGTAACACTATAATGCATGCTTAAGTAAGAGAGATTAAATTAAGTAAACAAAAACATTCCTGTGACGTAAAAACTATCTCTAAAGGATCAAATTTACACTATTGATTAGTTAACTACAAACAAATATATATTTTATAATCAACAAATTCATGTTCTTTTTTCTAATATATAAGTTTTCCTTCAATTTATGAAAATATAGGTTTATCATCTATGTCAAACTTCATACATTTTCTTAAGCACCCTTTTATTTTTTAAAATAAAAATAATAAGAGACAAGTTAATCAAATTCTTAAGACAAAATCACAGCCAAATGGGTACTTAAATTGGAGCATCAATGTATGATAAAAAACAAAAAAATAATGATCATAGTTGCTCAAGAAAAGGGATCATATTCAATGTGAAGTACAAGTAAGAAAATGAGCATCGACAAATATAAGATTAAGCAAATGTTGTTGACATAAGGTTATCATACCATTATTAATCCTCAACCAACCAATGCTTATTCTTAATTAGTGCTTAACAACTTGAGGCTAACAGATAGTTGAACTCATTTAACATCATTGAACGATGGGAATATAGGGGATTCTTCACATTGATCACAATTTCTTAAATACCATTATGATTTATTTACTAAAAGCTAGAACTGAAAAGAGTGTGAACAACACTTAAATGGTTGTGATTTCACTCAAACATCAATAAAGTTCGCCTTATCTAATTAATTATGCTTTTTTAGCAAAACAATATAGATATAATAAACTATTCACTACTTAACAATAGCTAGTTAATCAAATTATATATATATATATATATATATATATATATATATATATATATATATATATAAATATATATATAATATAAAAAAATATATAATATAAATATATATATATATATAAAATAAAAATTAATATTAATATATAAAAA
>Ga0099825_1008930_pt1 | contig 11635 bp, 5 predicted proteins | sample SiratroredBW_FD_76838 | JGI IMG/M metagenome (GOLD analysis project Ga0099825, IMG submission 76838) | Root nodule microbial communities of legume samples collected from California, USA - Siratro red BW | ecosystem: Host-associated > Plants > Roots > Nodule | place: USA: California | collected...
AAAAAAAAAAAAAAAAAAAAAAAAAAAAAAAAAAAAAAAAAAAAAAAAAAAAAAAAAAAAAAAAAAAAAAAAAAAAAAAAAAAAAAAAAAAAAAAAAAACAGAGAGACTAAATTTGAGGGAAAAAAATTATTGAGAAATCAAAATGAAGCATCAACCATAATAAAAAGTCCAAAATGCAATGAAGTCAATAAAACCATTAGAGAAACAAAGCAGACGAAAAATAGGAACATGTAGATCCTAAGAATTATGTATCTCAGTATGCTAGCAGCAATATGAGAAGAAATATAATCACAAGGATTTTTAACCATACAAACCAAATCACTTTCATCCACTGTCCATGATATTGTATCTAACAAATCTATTGCGAGAGTAACTAATGACGCTGGATTAGTTGCTGCTTCTGCATTATTTCCAACCTAATATCAGGTCACATTTCTTTGATCAATGATTGGTGTTTAAAATCATTAAAACCAAATATAATTTGTATAATACGTAGAATATGACTTGTTATCTCTGCACATTAACAGAACTACACCAAAAATGGTATCAAAAGTTGCGTAGTGCTATAGTGTACAGATCACTTACCACTCCCAAATTATGGGTTCAACTAATGTACTGCATCTGGCTGGTTCTCTGGCAAAGCCTCCCGAAATGCTGGAATTTCTTTATATGTCTCATATAATCTAGATAGAGTAGGGAATTCCTTCTGTTTGAACAAGAAAAGGAATAAAGATCTATGAATTTGGACAATAAATATGATTATTTGAACTAAGATTTTGTATATTATGAAAATGCCATGTATGTATGGAAAGCTATAGAATATGAAAATATTTTAACACAATGAGTTTGGTTTTGATAAAGTGTAAGTTTAAAAAATGTAACAGTATCAACTGATTGAAATTCATATATATAACTTTCAAAATAAGGATTTAATTAGTATGGACTCACAGTATAATACTTTTTACACTCATCCAATTATGGACTGTTATCTGTGGTAAGATTATAGTTTTTGTAATAATTATATCTGAAGCGATTTTTAATTGGTTGATAATATAAAAAAATTTACACTAATTCTACTCGAACTCCTACTATTAACTGTATTCTCCTACTGAACTTTACCAACTAATGAACAGTCAGTTGTAAGAACCAGAAAGTCATGAACTGCAGAGAAATATTACTACTAGAGAACCAATATAAGATAAAGTTGGAGCTACTTGCTAAGGTCCAAAGTCCTTTAGGCTATACTATTGGTTGGAACAGGACGGTAGAAAAAACACAATGCTAAAAAGCTTAAAACTGCCTTGGCTTTAAAAAATATTATAAGTAGGAAGCCAGTGAAGATCACATCACACCCTTTAATCAAAGAAGCTATCATAATGATACCAAAGTAACTCAATTCAAACATTTTATTATCATACTCTATTCCGCACCAAAATGGTACACACTGAAGCATGGATAGAATAATACCATGTCAACGTTGAATCTCTTAATTGCTGCATCTAACTGAGGTGCTAAAAACAAATCTGCCTGCAAACCATAGTTATACTCTGTTAGATTATAAATAGCGACGTGCAACATGAATCTGAAAAGCATACTCTGACAAAGATACAGAACAAGTGCTTGTTGCTATGCTAACCCCTTGTCTGTAAAACCCTTTTGGCCAGGTCCATCTTAATTCAATTTCATCTTCTTTCTCTTTGCTTTAGGAAAAACAGTGCATGCAGATTGTTTTTCTTTCTCCTTTCTCATTCTCTCTAGCTTCTCACACTTCCTAAAAATCTGACGTCATTTCTCATCTTCTTCAAGATCAGATCATACCTTGTAGATAGTTGATAGGGAGCACATCCCCCTGATTAGATTTGGAAACAGAGTAAGATCGTATTTGCTCTGTAATCCCTTTGATTTCCATCTTCTTCCTTACTTCTATAGTTGAGAACTTTGATTCTTCTCAACTAACCTTAAGATTGTTTGTAATTTGTGTTTTTGTTGTTTTGGAATTAAAAACTTGTAGTTGCATAGGTTTCCGGAAACCTTTTTCTTAATCCTTTTCTGAATTTCAATTCAATTCCAGGAAAGGGGAGTTAATTTACTTAGTTCTGTTTTAATTGGATTTTTAATGTTGATGTGAATTGAAGATTTGTTGATATTAATGTTACACATGTGACATATGCAGTTGTGCGGCTTAGGTTATAATGTATTCACCTTGATCCTTGACTCTTAGGTTCGTTGTTGATCTAAGTCTTGAATTCGATCAAGTGTTAATCTCTGGTAAGATATATTTAATATGAGTCTTATGGAAGACGTCTGTCAAATTGTTGAATTTGATATTACTCTCTAAGTGCATATGAGTGACATGATATTTTTTTTTACTTGTGGAATTATGTGAACTAAATTAACTTACCTTATTTTGTGTTTTGTTGGGGTACCCTACTGTGATTGTATTGGATACATGAGCAAAGGATGATATGGGTATTGATGGAAACTCTAACCAATGTTAAGGTGGTTATGCATCAACATTAACACACACACATATATGTATTTATGTGTATATATTTTGGCTTATGTATTAAGTTGTTTTGTAAACCCTTTGTTGGGTAAAAGCTTGAACTATGTTGGATTTATTATCAGATTAAAATATTAGTGGATTTTTTTTTTTGTGTCTTTGAAGTTATTAAGCTTTTAAAAGTGTTACATTGTCATTTTCAGAAATTTGTGTTGACTTTTTAGTTGAACTGCACTCAAATTGTACTCAAGAGCATCAGTATAAATGTTACATTAGGTGGGCGGGCAAAGCAATGTGTCGTATTGCTAGTCAAAATTTTTAGGTATCAGACCTTTGAAAAGAAGCAAAGTGATGCTATTAAACTCCATTAACATACCAGAAAAATTTCATCTCCAGTTGCATATCTTCCTGCATGGTCTTTCAACAGCTTTTCAAGTGCTGAAACACATGTACAATAGCATTTCAGTATTTAATTAATTCTAATATAAAACAATCTATTAAATGGCTCAATACAATCTCAGTTTTGTGTATACACGCACGCACACACACAGCAGGACCCTAGAGGTTTAGAAAGGCTTAATTTGGAGCATTGCCCCAACCCTTCACCGAAAAAAATGTTAATGTACAACAAGAACCCCAAATCAAACTAGTAGCAATATTATCTCTACAAAGAGATAAGCTAAGTAACAACAACTTGAGCTATTACTCTTGGATAACAAGCTAGCTTGTAAAGTAAACAGAGTATACAGCTGAGAAAACAGAAACAAAATAATCTTATCTGTTCTTACCCTCTTAATTGGAATTTCATTCTTGTATATTGAGCTGAGTTTCTTAGTTAAAGTAGTTAGCTTTTTGTTAATAAATGTTGGCTTAAATAATTTTCAGTCTCTAATACATGATTGATCTTTGTTTTGAATACTTAAAAAATTTTCTTTCAAATTGGGTATGTGATAAATTAAACATTTTGATTTCAGTTCCTAAATGAAATATTTAACTTCATTTATTTTGGTTTAAGTTTCTAAAATTATTTTATATTTTTCTTTTAGTTCCTCAATATTCTTTTTTATAATAACAAAAGATATTTTTGCATCATATATTTATCATCTTAATATAGGGAAATGAAGAGACTTGTTCACTGAAGATGATGTGACCCATGGAACTGATACAGATAACATAAAATACAAAATAGTTAATTTATTAGGTACCCAATTTAAAGGAAATTTTTATTGATAGTTAAAACAAAAATTGGACAAGTATTGGGGATTTAAAACTTATTTAAGTCGTAAACATTTAACAGTTTTCAGAGAGAAGATTGAAGGGATTGAATAATCGGAAAGCATATGACTAGAGAAACTTATTTCATATGACTAGAGAAACTGAGAAATGAATTCTGTATTCATAATTGAAAGCAATGGTACAATGGTTCCTTAGATACATGGGAATTTGAATGGTAAGCATAACCTAGACTGTAACATAACAACTGTCAAACAGTTATTAACAAGAATAACTAACTATATTAACTAATGAACTTGGAATAATACTTGATAAACTAAATGAACTCAGAAATCCAAACTTTACGAATATGGACAGAATGCCATACAGTTGAAATGTTTGGAGTTAACTGACAAAGGGAAGAACTTCTTTAACAATTCACATGACAGGTTAGAAATGCACAGGACTTGAATGCTCTTATTCTCTACCAGGGCTATTACCGATTAGGATGTTTTAGACCTGGTTCCTTGGACATTAACCAATCAAAAGGTTTTCTTTGGTTCTAATTAGGTCAGCATGGATGACTTCTTATAAGCAGTAAATTCTCAAACATATTGGAGTACTCATCTAAACATAGGGGAGGTTCTGATGGTGATAGCTATCACCTAACCAAAATAAACCTGGTTAATGATCATGTCATGAAGCATCTTGGGCAATTAGTGACATGGGACAAAAGAGTGAAACCTATGTAGATGAATATCTTGCTGTCATTGGCACTAAACTAGTATATGAAAATAAATCGTGTTACTTCAATTATTTGCATGATTCTTAACTACTGAAGTTTGTCTTTGCTTCTATTTTCTCTCCAGTTTTGAGCAGGCAACTTAGGGAAACCTCACAAGAAAAACCTTCTCCAATTAAACTGTAAAGTGATGTTGAACAAGTTAGAGAGACCTCACCCGTAAAGCCTTTTCCTGCTACACTTTGGGTCCAAGGAAGTTTTTCATCAGGGCCGATTTTTTCCTCTATATACTTCTGCAAATACAAAAGGACCTGGATAAATAATACATGATATACACCCTTGCGTGGTGATAAAGTTGCTTCAAAATAAGAAATAAATGAACAGTGATGTAACATCTACATACGTTTTACTGTTAAATAAAAGAAAGCACTTAAAATGTACCACAACAGTATAGTTTTGAAAAGGTTGTATAGATGAGGAAACAATAGTGGCAGCCTGTGAATGTGGACGAAATTATTAGAAGAGATGGCATGTTATATAGAATTGAAAGTTGAAACAAATCAAGTAATAATTGTACCTGGAAATTGACTGCTCTTTTGAGAATGTCATGAGGCAGCAAAGGAGGGTTAGGATACTTATCTTCCAAGTACTGCATGTGAAGAGAATAAGAAAATGAGATCATGGAAAGAACTCAGGAATCACTCACTCCGTCACTCACCATAATAATGGCAAAAGAGTCAACAATTACTGAATCGCCAGCCACCAGCACAGGGACAAATCCAATAGGGCTGAGCTTGAGAAACTCTAAACACAGGTCAAAGGCAAAAGAATAAGGTTACAAAGAGGAAACTGAATTGATCTGGGCAACTCAAATCACTTATATTAAGCTGAAATTTTGGTAGAACAGAAAAGAAACAAACAAACCGGGCTCGGAAAATGTGGCGACTGTTTGATAATCGTAAGGTAGTCCTAAAATGAAGAAATAAATGGAAAGGTGAGACATTTGGAAGATAGGAAGTAAGAAAGTAAGAGGGTAGCAATGAGTGAGTTGACCTTTGACGTTGAGAGCAAATCGGACTCGGAAGGAACAGGAGCTTATCCAGTGTGAATACAGCTTCAGCTTGTTTTCAGTGGCCTCTCATCATACATGAAACATGCATACACATACAACCTAAGGGTAAGGAAAAAGAAAGCAAAGCAAGTGCGGTGGCTTAATGCCATAACATAGTACCATACCATATCAGTACCACATATGAAGTTCAATCGCAGGCTAAACCCACCGCTACCTTAGTATTTCCGCACTACTGGCCCTGTTTGTCTTCGTTTCTTTTATTGCTTGTTTGCTGCAACTTGCACGTGGAAATTGTACAAGTTCAAAGTGTTCACATCAGCAATGACAATTATTGACACGCGTGAACTTCTTTCACTTATTTGGATAACAGCGGAATTGAAGAAAAATAAGACAAAATATGAGAAAAAATTGAAAAGAAGAGGTATTTGAACCAAGAAAGAAAGTGAAAAATGAAGAAAAATTGTAAAAGTTTATGATTGATATAAAATGTTTATAAAATAATTAAATATTTTTTATTATAAATTATATTTAATTAAACATTAAATTATAATATTTTTATTATTATTTTATAATTATATTTTTATTATTATTTTTATAAATTTATTTTCAATATTTTATAAAAAATATTAATAATAATTCTATTATCATTAATATCTTTTATTTTTGTTATTATTAAATTATTATATTATAAGTTTTATTATTATTGTTATTTTTTCAAATTTTATTATTTTTATTGTTATTATTAATATTTATTATTCTATTTATTGTATTATATAATATAATTAATTATATTACATTATATAGTAATATAATTGATTATGTTATGTTATATAAGTAACATAATCCTCTTTTGCAGTTTTTGTTCCATTATTTGTAGGGTAAACATGTATTTGCAAAGTATCCACGTTGTAAGTCATGGAGGTGAGATAACGAAAAGTATACTTCTTCAAAAATTCATGATCACTCTTCTTACTCTTCTTCACAAATTAGCAATTGTAAATTGAGCTGTCTCTATCTTTCTATCCACCCACCACACAATTAAACTCATCTGTGTCTTTCCATCCACCCACACAGTACATACTAAAAAAAGTAGTTTCAAAGGTGCACCATTCCAGATTTGTAAATGTTACCGTTTTCAGTAAAGTGTTTGACATGACTAGATAATTTTTATATACACTTTAAGAATAAACTAATATTATAACGTACTATAAGATTTCGTTCAAAATGCTATATCTGACTCATTGGTTATCAAATTGAAAGTTTTGTAAGATATTCTTACTTTGACAAACCCTAAAGTTTAGACTAATTAAAATGTTGTCTAAGGGATTCTGCAGTACAGACAGATGAGTTTTTGTCTCACCCTTTGCTTCATCAAAATTCTGACATTATATAGGAACCCAACGCTTTGTTTGACGCGATTATTCTTGTTTGACGCGATTATTCCAACAAATTGTACGAGACAAAGCGAGCTTGGAGTTTCAGCTGACAATTTTGGAAAATTTTAAAGAAAGACTAACTAGATTTAAGATAATGGTACTTACATGGAAGCTTTATAAAGTTGTCAAACAAATTGCGTTGATGAAATGAAGACTGTATGAGATGAACCTAAAAATAATCATCTGAGTAAAATAAGTTCATTTTATCTTGAATATTTAAAAAAAAAATTGCACTCAAACTCAGATTAATTTTTAACAAATCTTTTGAAAAGAGTGTGTATAATTTAGTGGCCAACTTCCCCGACCCTAAAGGCAAAACCTACTTGCCCCTCGAGTCTAAAGTCTTAACAAATCTTTTGAAAAAAGTGTGTATAATTTAGTGGTCAACTTCCCCGACCCTAAACTTGCCCCTCGAGTCCAAAGTCTTAACAAATCTTTTGAAAAGAGTGTGTATAATTTAGTGGCCAACTTCCCCTACCCTGAAGGCAAAACCTACTTGTCCCTGAAGTCCATCACTCCAGAGTATGACATCATGTCCGCCCCTAGCATCAACTGCTTCTCCTTCCTCTCAATCCCTTCCTCTCAATCCAGTAACAAGTCCAAGACTTGGTCTTGGCAAATTACATTAGATCCTTGTGTATAATAATAATTAATAATGAAAGATGAATAAAATGAATGAAATGATATGTAAAATGATATCAAATGGCAAGCAATGAATGGAAACACGTAAAGAGGACACTAAAACATGTTCTAAGAGAAGAACACCATAGGAGTGGCCTCGATTCTGCATGACAGGGACTTCGTTCACCCCATAAATCCACTTCTGACTGCACGAGGATTGGAGAATATGTTGAACCTAATCTCGAGAGCTTACAAAGTGAGTTTTAAGATTGGTTCATAGTTAAAAAACCATTATTGTCATGACCTCAAACTTTTTTGAAATATCGATTTAACGTAAAACATGATCATTAAGAATTGGAACTAAAGACAATATAACACAGACATACAATACAACCCAAATGAAAATATTTTTTGAACTACACAGGATGTGTGAAACAAACATTGGATGTGGTAACCTTATTGCTGAGTATCCTTTTATACATTAATAACAACATATTCAACAGGATGGCAAATCCCCGCTGCAATTTCCCCTATTAATATCAGGTCATACTTCCTGGGAACAAGAAATTAAAATAAGAGTTAAAACTGCTGCCCAAATAAATGAAGGGACACTTAAAATTAGTATAATATAAAAGCTTTAATAATGATTTTTTGTTTGGAGTACTTAATAATATTTCTTGAAATTGAACTTTTAATAAATTATAAAATTTTAGTTTAAGTTCCTAATTAAATATTTATAAATCCTTCCAATATTTTTAAATTTTCTTTTAAGTGCTCAGCTTATCTTTATCATTACAACCAATGTGTCATGTCAGTATAAGTAACAAGATGCTTGATGTACATCATTCTTCAATACTCTACATCATATGAATCGCTACAACCTAATGAACACGTGAGTAGTAAAATTGATGGACATATCAGAAGAGACTTAAATCAAAATGTTTTATTCTATTATGTATCCAAATTGAAAAAGGAAATTAGGTACTCAACAAAAATCGGTTACACTGAAAACCTGGAATTTATTTAGGCCTAATATATTAACACATTAAAAAATACCGTTCAGATAATAAATGGATGTTATTGAAAACTTCCAAAGTTCTTTAGAGATTGATTACCAGTCCCAAATTATTAGTTTAACTAGTGTACTGCATCTGGCTGGTTCTCTGGTAGAGCCTCCTGGAATGCAGGGATCTCATCATATGTCTCGTGCAATCTTGACAGAACAGGGAACTCGTTCTGCTTGGACGTAAAGATGAAATAAGTTGTCACAATGAAAATATTTAACAAACAATCAATTTTGCAAACTACAGAAAAACGAAAGTTCTAAATTGTAAAATTTATAATAGATATCATATAAATATGATGAGACCATAGATTAAGAACAAACATTTCAAAGAGAAGATGAGAACTCGGAAGGAGGAGAATTACCTCAAGAAGTCACTAGTAGGAACATGACCAAGAAAAAGAAATAGAAGAGAAGTACAAGGGAAGAATGACTAGAAGAAGATGAAGTAACTTGAAGAAATTAGGAAGCATTACATGATTTGAAATTTTCAGAAAAAAAGATAGAAAAACATTTTAGAAGTTTCTAGAAGGTTGTAAACATTTATATAAACTTTTGGAAGTTTCTAAAATATTCTAAGGTAGAATGAAGTGAAAAGATGCACGAAGTCACCTAATCACATCATTAATGAGGAAGATACACAAATTCATCAATTTAACCACATTAATGAGAAAATTATGCAAGTTCATGAACTTAACCACATAATTAACGAAGAGGTTGTAACTTCCTCCTTACATCACCATCATGCATGTTCAGCCAAGCAAGATTCATTAGACTTGCATTGGTTTGCTTTTGCTCTTTTAACACTTTTATGAATGGTTCTTTAACCCTTCTACATTTATAAATAAAGAGTTTTTCTCAAGTACTCCTCATATATTGATCAGTTCTACCCAAATTTGACGTCCTACAATTAACACATCCTCCTGATACTTCAAGGACCAGTTTTAGTTTTGTGAAATCGACAGCAAGATTTTAGCAACTTTATGAACAATCAAGGTGTTGTTGAAGTAAAAAATTCATGTATTTTTGAGAAATCCTACTGTCAAACAGATCTGAACAATATGGGACCAAGGACAGAATACTACCATTTGGACGTTGAATCTCTTAAAAGCTGTATGTAACTGAGGTGCTAAAAATATGTCTGCCTGCAAATGATAATCATCTTATTAGATTGTAATTTATAAATAACTATGATGTGCAAGCAACATTAAGCTGAAAACTATATTCCAAAAAATAAAGACAATAACTTGGTGCTTGTTTAATAACTAATCTTGTTCATTTTCAAAATGTTGTGATGATAGACTTTAAATTGGAGTTCAATCGCATTGTAATTATGATCCAACATATCAGAGCTAGAACTCTCAAAGTGAGTCAAAACCCTGGAGTCAACCTGACCCACCGGCAGGTTGGACTAAAAATTGCAAATTTTAGTCCAAATCAAAATAAAACCTAGCTCACTAAGATCCCGGCGGGTAACCCGTTTTGACAGCTCTAATCAGAGTATCAATGTGAAGATATTGAATTGGACCATAGTCAAGACACGGGAGTTTCTGATATTGTTAGTCAAGATTTTAAGGCTACTATTTGGAAAGAAATTATCTGTTCCATTTATTAATTTTTCAAATGACTAAACTCCAATAACTACCAACATACCAGGAAAACTTCATCCCCGGTTGCATATCTTCCTGTGTGGTCTTTTAATAGCTTTTCAAGTGCTGAAACACAGGTTTTGTAAATAGCATTTCATTAAGACAAAAACCAAAATCTGGGAAGGTGTAACATAAACATGATATATATCTTACCAATAAGGGGGCATACCAGTGAATATTTTATTAAACCATTTACAAAGTTGAGGGTTTGCACCATTTACATACACTGTGTTTCTATTAGCAGTTAGTTTTCAAAACTTAATGAAACACATGCAAAAAAATATAGTTGATTGTTTTTATAGTAACAAATAGATATCAACTATCAGGCAATGCATCTGGTTAAAAATTGCTCAACACTCATGAACTACACCAACTCAGGGAAACTTCGGAACATTGGATAGGATGTGTTATCATCATAGATTTCCCTTTTCTTTTTTTGCCCAATTCATAACTCCAATTTAAAAACAAATTGTTTATCAAGAGCTGCAGTGTTTAACGACTGGAGTCTTATTTACTCTGTTCCCGATTGACTGTCATTTTCAATTTGGTATAGTCAAATTCTGTGCGTGCTGCATATAGAATGAAAAACTTACAATATTTAAGAAAACACCAATAAGGATGGTAGGATGCACTGTATAGGAAGAAAAATTTAATTAACGGGGTCATCCCCTTTTTGAGTCGTTTAGATATAAGTTATATAACATTAGGCTCTTAACTTTCAGACAAATGGGATCTACAGAACTAAAATTGAGAAAATAAAACAGTTTTATGAATTATGTGTTATGTTATAGTGAGAAATAAACTAGTATTTCAGAGTAAATTGTTTAAAGTCGAACAAATGTTTGACACGTCAGAAACTGTCTTTTGCTTCTCTTTCCTTTCTTACTATCTATAGCGCAGTGGCAGCAAGTTAATCAAACCTCACCCGTAAAGCCTCTTCTAATTGCACTTTGGGCCCAAGGAAGTTTTTCATCAGGGCCAACTTTCTCCCCGATGTAGTTCTGCAAAGATAAAAGTAAATAACAATAAACATATCATAGGCAATCCGGCATCCAGATATGGCATCTTGGTAAAAATAAATAAATAAAACAACAATATATTTAAAAAAAAAAAAAAAAGAAAAAAAAAAAACAGAACGAAAAAAATACAAGTAAACTTAAGAAAAAAAAAAAATGTATTGTTGAAAAAAAAAAAAAAAAAACAAAGAAAAAAAAAAAAAAAAAAAAAATATAACAAAATTCACCAAAAAAAATTAAAAAAATTTATAATTTTTTAAAACAAAAAAAAATTATAAATTTTCTATTTATTCATTAACATAATTATGCAAACATATTAA
>Ga0099825_1008940_pt1 | contig 11626 bp, 2 predicted proteins | sample SiratroredBW_FD_76838 | JGI IMG/M metagenome (GOLD analysis project Ga0099825, IMG submission 76838) | Root nodule microbial communities of legume samples collected from California, USA - Siratro red BW | ecosystem: Host-associated > Plants > Roots > Nodule | place: USA: California | collected...
ATATATAATATAATATTTAATATTTGTTAGTTTGTTTGGTAAGGGACTAAAGTCCACCACTAAACTACACGTGGAAAACAACTAAAAAGCAAAGTCAACTAACAAAGGAGGGAAATAATCAATATAACTCATACTCAACTCTTTAAAATGTATGAAAAAATAGAAGAAGGTTGAAATGAAAAAAAAAAAAAGAAAAAAAAAAAAAAAAAAAAAAAAAAAAAAAAGAGTAAGAATGGACAGATAATATTATAGAAAAAAAATAAGAAAACAAGAATTGAATCTTAAGCAAAAGATAATGTAAACAAAATGCAGATCTTAAGACATTTTTTATTCTACAATTCTGCACTATTATTTGTTTGGATGCTGGTGTTTTGGATTAAAGTGATTGATTATGACTAGTGTTATATATTTAATTCAAATGTCGGCGCAGTAACTAATTAGAAGTGAAGTATGGTATTTATAATTAGAAACATGCTTCCAAATGTATTGGAAGTTTAGGACTAAAGAATATATGTTTTATTTATTTATTTATTTATTGAATTATGATAATGTATAGCTTAGAATATTTTGATTCTACATATTTCATATTGAGCAATTTTTTTTCTATTAACATATTATCATCTAATGATAAAAATATTTATTAAATAGGAAATTGAGAAATAAAGAACCGTTAATAAAAATAATTAATTCATAAACTAACAAAAAATATCAAAATTATTATTATTAACAAATTTATGATTCAATTTAAAGATTTTTTTTTATCCTAAGATGATCTCTATTACGATTGTTTATGAAAATTATTTCGAAATAAACAGTAATATCTATTAAAAAAAAAGAGTTAAACAATGGTGTTAAATAAAATTTATCATGGGTAATAAAATTTATCATTAAAAGACATGACGTGAATGTTTCTTAAGGAAGTGAACATATTATTTGAATGAGATTGTTTTTAAGATTTTGTATAACCGTTGCTTAAAATTTTGTATATAGTAAAAGAAAGATCGTAATGAATATACAATTAATCCTACGACTCAAAATACTAAATAACTAATATTTTGATATTATAATTCTTATGAAATTATATTATAAGACTAATGAAATTAAAATAAATAATTTTATTTAATTAGTGATAAAAAAAAGTGAAATCTAAAGTTAAAACACATTCATCTCAAATATCTAAAAACAATATGAGATATAGTTATGAAGTTCCATTTTTTACTCCAAACCACTTTGAGAAAGAAGATTGATGAACAATACTTCTGACTCTCGTTTTTATTATGGAGCCTCGCAGTGGTCTCTAGCAATAACGTCTCTGACAATATAGTCAGTGTCAGCTCTTCCAATAGTATCTCACTGCCTCCATAACTCATCCTCAGTTTTAGAGCTTTTTATTTATTGAGTTAGGAGTAATATAATCTGAAAGCTTAATACCGTCATTTTTTAATACTTGGTAAATGATTAATTAAGAATATTTTTTAGCAATCATATCAATTAAACGGTTAAAAGAAAATTAAAAAAATATCATTTTGATCTAATTTAACTTGTTTTTTTTATTATGAGAAATTAATTTATCATATTTAGATTTTAATTTATCAAATTTCATCTAAAATTAATTTTAAACACAACTATAAAATTTTAATATTTCAATTTTATCAATTAAAAGAATGAATAAACTCAATAAAATTAATTATATTTTATTATAAATTAATTTTAAAACCAAAAACAATCCATAATGTTATATTTTCATCATTCTAAAATAAAATTTAATTCACCCACATCCAATAAATTAATCATATCTCATTTAAATTAATTTTAACCGTAATAATAAAATTATAGTTTTACAATTTTATTAATTAAAAAAATAAAAAGCATCAATCATACTTATCATATAATTAATTATAATCTTACAATTTTATTAATCAAAAAATAAAACTATCAATTTATATCGTTAATAAATTTTCATAAATTTTCTCTCATTTTTTACTAATTTTTTAATCTAAATAATTATACTCTTCGTTTATTATCACCTCCCATTTTTATTTTTTTTTTCCAATTCTCTCAGTATCCATTTTCAAATTTAACAAGATAGGTTTCAGATCAAGGACAAGGCCATACATGCACACAAGTTGAACAACGGGGTTGAGCATGATTCTTACTTCGGTTTCGCTTATTAATAAATGTAGCCACCTCTTTCCTATACACACCAGGTGCTTGATGAAATGCCTGAACAGGATGTTGTCTGCTGGACTACATCGATTCAAAGTGATGGCCGGAAAGGTATGCATTTGTGTTGTGTGATAGGATACCAGAAAAAGCAGATTAAACTCGTTCCATTATTTGTTTAGAGTTTATATATATCAGTTGGTATAACTCTGAGATGTATGAAATAATGTGTTTTTCCTTTTCTCTTTTGTATGTTCTTCTTTCCTTCCTTTCTCTCATCTTTACATGGTATCCAGAGCTTCTTGATTCTGGCCATGGCTGCTGCTTCTTTCTGTACCCTGCACACAAGCATTTTCTCTCATTAATTTCACACTTGCACAAATGGAGAATCAGAAAAATGTTTAAGCATTATAATTTATATAGCCATATTAGCTCAATTCAATGCTCAGGTGGCTTGTAAAATTTAATAATTGATTTGTTTTTAGTTTGGACTACCTCTAGAGGTATGATGGAATTAAAGAACACAATTGTAGACTAAGCGGTTCAGGCCAAGCTGCTAAGTTGAAGTAAAGTATAAAACCTCAACGTCAATTGCCCTAATTTACTTTTATTTGGTTGTAAAAAAATTTTATGATGCTGTAAATCTCCATCTGTGGTCATTGTATGTTACCCAATACATCTGCTAAAGGTTCTGTTGTCTAGAATTAAAAGAAGCAAGTGCTTAATGTTAATCTCAAATTTAGAAGGAATAATATTGTACTTAATTATGAAGTCATTGGACTTATAAATACACATGAACACGAAACTGCTAGTTATTTTAGGAAATATAGACAGCTAATATTAAGGAGACAAATCCCTTTGATTATGAGATTATTTTTAAATACATAAACTCTCAGTATTAATAGCGATATATGACTATTATAGAGAATAAAATTACAGAAAGGATTAAATATAAAACTTCCTAAAATATCATAAGTTTGACACTGTTGTTCTCTTTCCTAATACAATATGGATTAATTATGTTGTTCTCTTTCCTAATACAGTATGGATTGTTTGTGTTTCAACTTTCTATTATTTTTTCGATAATTGGAAATATAATTTATTGAAAAGGTTATATGTAAGATAGAATTGATGTCAGAAATAGATGGAATGTTTCTTTTTTTCATAGAAAAAAATATTAGTTTGACATCACATATTTTTATTTGACACTATATTTTATTAATAAAATATTATATATAAATAAAATAATAATATATATTAGTATTAAAAATAAATAGTAGTGTCAAAATATAATCATCATTTTCTTAAAAAAGCTTCTTGCTTTTAAAAAAGCTTCTTGCTTTTGCGTATTGTTTGTTATTCTGGTTTAACATCTTAAATAAATTGAAATATGTACAAACGAAATCATGTTTAGAAATCATTGGTAAGGAAACTTTCTCATATGTGATAAATAGTTAAGTAATGGATGCTGATTGAAGTTAACAAAAGTGGCTTTCTAAGCTTGCTATAATGTATTATGTTGAAACTTTGCTTCTTTTATTCTAAATTTTTGTATCATTACCATTTCATATATAATAATTACTATTATGTTGAAATTTTTGTAGCAAAAGTGAGTATTCCAAGTATCAAAGTATCAGCAGTGACATCAGGAGTGAGAGCATAGTCATTACTTGTGAACAGCAAATCTGCTTCTCCTTTCTTAATTGAAACCATGCAGTCTTGGGCTTTCTCTCTTTTGAACACTAAGGAGGACATAATAAGAAATAAGAGTAGCATCACTAGAAATGTTGCATATTCATTTTTCAATTATCCGTTTGCTAGAATATGAAGCAGGAAAAAACTAAAAGTCTTTTTTTGAGGGTACCGTCAACTTCAAGTTTCCTACGAAGAAAATAAACACTTGCAACTAAAATTGTGGTAAGAATCAGATAAATTTTTAAAAAGGAAAATTATGCATAACCATCAATTTTTTGCTAGGTGAAGTTCAAAATTATTTTTCTTTTAAAGTATAAACTATGTGAAAAAAGGTTTTAAAGTTTATTATGTTTAGTGACGGGTAGAGACTCAATGTTTTGGCACTGTAATATATCCATCTAAAACTGGTAATAAAATTATATTATCTAATAAAATAAACAGAAAAATAATAAAACAAAATGTTTATAATGAAGCATCCACCAGTAAAATATAAACCAACAAAAATATGAATTAAATATTTACAATTTAAATGGAGATATTGATTAAAATTATCATAAAAATAAGAAATAATTAATTTATTTATATAATTCACAAATTCAGCAAAAGTAAAGTGTTAAATTTAACTTGTGGTGGTGGCAACTGTAATTGTGAAGATAATTTAAGGGTGCACAAGATTTAAGAGACAATGGTTAAGGTTGTCACTTGTCCGTTGGATTAGTTACACTTAGTCTTTGAAAATATGTTAGACAAAAGTAATGGTAGAAAAAGTATTTTTAATAATGTCTTTTTAAATAAGGATTAAAGTCTTTGCATCTTCATAACTCTTATAACAAAAGTTAATATTTTTTAGAAATTTTTAATATACACACATTTGAAATAATTAATAATATTTTATTTAAATGATAATCAATTAATAAGTATCATAATAACATTAACAATAATAAGCTCTATAATACTTATGACTTGTAAAAGCTGACTTACAAAAATATCCTGTGTCTATGTCTTGGTGATTAGATAAACACGGGATATAGGGTAATAGTTTTTGTCTCAAACCTTATTTTTCACATAGTTTAGATTATTCTTTATTTTAATTTTATATGAATTTATCATCATTTTTACTTATTATTTTACTTGTAAAAATCTACTTGTTTCTCTAATTACATACATTGACAATTTGAAACTTTTTTTAGCACATTGTATTTTTTTTAGTTTATAATTTGCAAACTTTACTAAAAAGGACGCATATACAGTATACCATATAAACTATTCACACGTTCTTTTACATAATAATAAGAAAGAAATGCACATTATAAACTAATTAAAAAGTATCTTAAATATAAATTCATCAAATTTACTATTTATCATTAATGAAAATCTCATGCTCTGAAACTACTTTCTAATTATATTCAGTATTTAGTTAATAAATAGAAAATATAATTTAAATTTATGTAAATATTTTTTACAATATCAACTAATAATTAGATATTAGTACATATATATAATAAATTTGTTAACATTTATACTAATTACTTTAAAAATAATCCTGAACTTGACTTTCAATTTTAGTCAACACTGTAAAAAACCTTTTAACAGTAATGTGCAAGAAAATTAAATCCATAAATAAAGAGAATATAAATCTTTTTTGTGAGAGTTAACCATTTCCATGAGTAGCCCGTTAGTTCGTTAATCACACTCACAAAGAATCGACACTCCTCCACTTCCTCCCTCACCGAACACCACCACACGCCGCCGTTGTCCTTCACCGGAACTTCTGGAGATCCGTGCCACTTCCCAATCACCACCGTCGACGGGGAACGGACTCGCCGGAGAGAGAACCGCTACCTCCACCACCGCTAGCATGCACGAGAAAAATTGCACCATTTAAGGAAATAAGCCCAATTCTGGTGAAAAAAAAGTATAGAAGGAAGTGCGAAGAGAAAAAACGGTGTCACGGGTAGAATCTCTCTGCAAAGTTTTAGTTGGGCCTCACTATGTAAGTTCAAGAGTAACTTTCTTTAAAACATCCATAAAATTCTTGAATAATCTGTATTCATTTGCAATGGATTTCCCACAATGTATTTTGATATTTCGAAAAGTCCATTTCAAAATAAATGAAGGGTGTTCAAGAATTTTATAAAAGTAAAGAAAGGAAAAATGTAAGTTTTGACATCTGTTTTATTTTAAAGAAACTCGTATTTTTCCAACTTTCTATACCTCATTATTATTTTTCACATTTTTCATTTATTTTGGAATAAAATTTCCCAAATGTATTTTGACAACCCAAAAGGTTTATTCAAAATGAATGAAAGATAGAGGAAAAAACAACAAAATGATAACCGGGCAATAAAGTTATACAAAATATAGAAAATTCTTAATATGAGATTCAACATAAGAAAAATTATGCTTGACGAGGAGAAATTCAAATTTATTTGGATATTGAAATATTTGATTAGTTTCATTAGTCAAACCTATTAGTTACTTTTATCCCTAAGATTTCTTCTACAATAGAAGTTTCTCTCATTCTTTATGCGTAAAATTCCAACTTATCACACTATTTTCTTTAAAGATACTAGTGAAAACAGACGTATTATTCACATTTTTTAAAATTAAAAAATTAATTTGAATTATTAGACGGACGTATATTAGAATTAAAAATTTATGAAACAAACGACTTTTTTAAAATATAATTTAAATTAGTTTATTTGATATAAAAGATATAGAACAATAAAAATCCATTGAAAAACTTATAAAAAAAAGTGACCACTGTGTCTTATACACAGATAAAACAATTGTATTTAAGAATAATTTAAAAAATATATACATAAATTAATAAAATATTATTGTATATTGTTATAAATAACAAAAAATAGCCTTTTTTTTTATAAAGTATTTCTCTATGCATTGTAAATTAATACTTTTTAAATTTTACTTCAATACTTTTTAAGTCCTTAAATAAGTTAAAAGTCTTAGTGAAAGTGTACCTTTTGTTTGCATATTTTTTTATTATTATTTTGAACTAATATATCATTTTGAAGATTGCATAATACAATATATGAATGCTTAATTATTAATTTTGGTGAATTATTATTTACCTAATGCTTCATGACCCACCGTACTAAAATTTTAGTTAAAGTAAAAATTTATGTAAATTATGGGAGATAAATTTCTAAAAGAGGAAGTAATATCTCTATAGCAAAATATATATATATGTGTAACTAATCAAAAGTAATTGATTGAGACAAACTTTAAATTATTAGATATCTAAGTGTGAGTCTAGTCTCATATTTTATAAAAATGAGAAAGTTAAACATAAAAAGACTCACAAACTCAATGTTTTAAAATTTTGGATTGAAGGTAACATCAATTCTTAGTATGGATCTCGCTCATGTCTCATTATTATTCGATCTTCTTGATATTTTTTTCATCGATTCTCCTAATAAATGATATCAGAGTCGAGGTTCTTTAAAAAAGGTGTTTGTGAGATATTCGTATCTAAAAAGTATTTTCATGAAGTGTGTACCAATATAAAATGAACTCTCACTTGGAGAAAAGATTGTTAGATATCTAAGTATAAGTCTAGTCCTATATATATATAAATGAAAAAGTTGAATAAGTTAAATATATGAATATAAATGCAATATCTAATAAAGTAAATGGATGATTGAACTCAAAGGTGAGAGAAGAAAGGTTATTAATACAATATCCCATATTTAAGATTTTTTTTTATATTAATTCACCATTGCTATTTGATCGAGGTGAACTAAAGGTATTTTAGTTTTGAAGTTCAATTGTAAACAATGGAAACAAAATGGATCAAGTCCAATTGTCTAAATTTTTGGCCAACACAATCTCACAAGACAATTTTCTTATTCCTTTATTATTACTTTTCGTGATGCCACCATTTAATACAAATATATAAGGATGACTAGATTTGTTTTTATTATTTCCTTCTCTCTTTTGTAATCTATGGCCAAGTATATGTGCAATATCAAATTAAGCTTATTTGTGTATATTATGCATAAATGGGTTAACATCTCTAATTTTTTTTCTTCACAAATTTCGTTTGAGAGGAAGAGTATAAGGTAAGATATCTTATTTTCTTCTCTTTTCTTTCTTTTTTAATTATTTAACTTTTTAGTCATCTAATTTTGTTTGATTAGGATTGGGATTATGATTTATTCCTTTTCATTTTTCTTGGATTTTATTCTATAAAGTATGATTATATTCTTTAAATAGATAATACAACACTTTCACCTTTTCATTTTAACTTTAAAAGTTTCATTTGATTCATTGATGTAAGGAGGGCCATTTATCTTGGTTAATTTTCAAAAATTCGTGCTTGCCTCTATTTTTCATGTGTAGAATTTTGGATAAAAATATGAATATCATGAATATGATTAAAAAACAACCTTAATTAGAGCTAAAAAATTATAAGCAAAACAAGCTTTTATTTTTATTTTTTATAAAACTATTCTTGTTTCCTTAATTTTTGATGTTTTAAATCAAGTGTTTATTGTGTCTATCTTGTTTTATTATAAATAATATATTTATCCATTTGGTTGAAAAACTCTAGATTGAGTGACTTACATATAAGAAGTTTATAGTTATTGAATATATTTATTACATGAATTTGGATTGAATTAACCTAAGTCTGATATAATAATTTGATGAATTAAGAATTTATTTCACATATATATATTTTTTAATTATATTAGATGATTGTTGTATTATGTTGGTTGTGTTTAATTTAGGGTTGTTCATATTGTAATAATTATTTTATTCAATTTTTGTTAAAATTTGGTAATTAGTATGATTGGTACTATAATGATAATGATACGATGAAGATGATGATATGATGTAAATAAAATTATTTATTATTAAAAGTGGTGATGACAAATGTTGTATGAACTACTTGAGATAATATATTTTTTATTCGTGAGAACTTAATCTTATGGATAATTGATTATTTGAATAGTATTTGAGAGATATAAAGATACATTAAAGTGAAAGTTTAGATAAAGTTTTATGATGGAAAGGATTAGTATCAGATCCGTTGTAATTGTGAATGCATAGGTTGATCAAAGACTATGTTCTATAGGTAAGACCATTGCAAATACTAAAGATTATGATCATTGTATGTATATATATACTTATATGTATATAAAGGATCAGATATATGATTTTTGAAATTGTATATAAAAGATAAGATATATAATTCTTGAAATTGTTATATTGATGTATATGAGTAAGCTTTTATGAGAAATGAGAGACAACATTCAATGCATGACATTATTTAAAGACAATTAATTAATTTAATTGTTATGTCTAAATATCATGAAATTGTTGTGATAAAAGTGTTGAGAAATTATTCTAATGTAAATGTTTTGAATTTGTGGTGATAAAAATGATGTGAAATAATTGTGACAACACATGAAAATTTGATATGCTGAGTATTAATTTATTTATGTTTAAAAATTACTTAGAAAAATTTTTATGAGAAAAATTGCAATGAAATAGGTATATAACAAAGATGGTTGTGTTGTTAAATGTTGTGTTTATGACTTTTATATATATATATATATATATATATATATATATATATATATATATATATATATATATATATATATATATTTATATATATGTATATTGTAAAATTATGTAAAAGGTTGGATATAATATTAGAATTTTAAATTTAAATATACTTGATAAACTAACTCTAAAGTAAGATTATGTTTTGATGATTCTAATATTATTTAATTTAATGTTTGATATTAATTGTCCCAAGTTTATCACTTTAATTCTTTGTTGATTGATGATTTTGAAGATTGTTTGAAAATTTAGTACATTTATATAAGATTTTAGTGATTAGGATATTCTTGCATTTATTTTTAGAAAAAATGGGTCAGTACAACCCAACTCATCTATCATTGAGCTGCAAAGTCTAGTCTAATTTGAGTCATTTAATTAAAAAAATGTAGTTTTTTATTCTCTTTTTGATATATTTTTTTTCTTATATGAAAAGTAATTATTATGCAAAATTTTATTTAATATTTTTATATAGACGAGTTCAGGATGAACTAGGTTGTTAGTGGATCATATTTAAAATTTACAATTTTTTTAGTCTAACATGATTCAAACCTGTATATAATTAAGTTGACACATGAAGTTTTAGTCATTTTAACAACTCTATTATATTTAGTTTTTCACTAATGTAATTTAAATTTATTGTTAATTAGAAAAATTACTCTAATTATTTTAATTTATTTTGACATTACGGTTAATTGAATCTTATTTTAATATTTAATATGGAACAAGTGTATTTAATATTCTTAAATTGGTTAAATTCTACAATTATTAATTTATACATAGTAATTATACTCATCTGAATATGATTTATATGATTGCATTTTAGTTGCAAGGTTCTTCTTTGAAAAATTATAAATGATAGAAGATGTTCCAAACTTTTATTCACTATAAATTTTTATTAGTAAAGTTTTTGAGAAGTACTTATAAATTTATATTAAATAAAATCTTAAAATTTTTATAATAATAAAATATGACATGTGTTCTAAGTTAATTAATTTAATTTTATTTGATTTTAATATGTATGATTTTTTTTCTAATAAACTTGTGAATATATTTACTTAAGTTATTTAAATTTAAAATATTTATAAAAAATAAGATAAATATAAATATTATTTTTAAAAAAACCACGTTACGATTCACACGTCCTATAGTTTTATCATAGGGAATATTTTTGTGTTTGTAAACCTTTTTTTTTTTGTTCTTCTTTATATTTTCCTGTTCTGATTTTTACTTTTAATCCTATTAATATAATTTTTATTTTGGTATATTTAATATTTCTTTTATTTAAGTTAATCTCTTTGGCAAGAATGGTGTAGACTAAAAGTAAATTATTGACATGCTACAAGGATAGAAATTAAACAAAAACTGAATATATTACAGAAAAATAAAACAAAATAGTAAGAAAAAAATAAAAATTTATATGAAAAATTTTTAAAAATAATTTAATATAAATCAAAGAAAAAAAAATGTATCACAAGACAAAATATATTATTACTCCCCTTCCAAAATAATATTTTTTTTATAAATTATGATAAGAAGTATTCTATTGATATAAATTTTGTCAAAATCACTGTCTTCTTTTATATGATTGGTACTTTATTAATTATTCTCAATTATATATAAGGATATTATTGAAAAAAAATAGTACAAAATTACTACAGTGAAACAATTATATAAAAAATATTTGAAAATAGAAGAAATAAAAAATTACTATAAAATATAATTTTGGTGGAGCTTTGTGCAGTTATGACATTATTATGGTTAGTAATGCTTTTTGTTGTATCAAGAACAAGGTCCATAATTAAGAATCTTTATGATTAGGTTTCTTTTTCCTGTGCTTGGGCCTCCACATTTCTTGCTCCCACCACCACCCCTCAATTTTATTTTTCTTCTTCTTTCACTTCTCTCATCATACAACTACTTCTTACAACTTTCATTTGTTATTTTTGGTATAAATCGCAACTTTGTTCAGATAAAGTCAATCTAGTGTTTTAAGTTTTGGATTCAGATAATTATAATTGTTGGTTAAGGTAAAGGTAAAAAGCTTTTTCGTAATCGATCTAGGCAAGGTTTTTTTTTTTTTTTTTTTTTTTTTTTTTGATAAATATTTATATTTTTAAATTTATAAAAAAAAAAAAAAAAAAAAAAAAAAAATCAATTTATATAACCTTTTTTTTAA
>Ga0099825_1008947_pt1 | contig 11620 bp, 8 predicted proteins | sample SiratroredBW_FD_76838 | JGI IMG/M metagenome (GOLD analysis project Ga0099825, IMG submission 76838) | Root nodule microbial communities of legume samples collected from California, USA - Siratro red BW | ecosystem: Host-associated > Plants > Roots > Nodule | place: USA: California | collected...
ATTATTATTATTATTATTATTATTATTATTATTATTATTATTATTATTATTATTATTATTATTATTATTATTATTATTATTATTATTATTATTATTATTATTATTATTATTATTATTATTATCCCTTTATTTTGAGTTACTTTCCAAATAATTGTTAGACTTACACATGCATGGAGCATGTGATAAATACAAAAAAGCTTTTGCTATAAATAAATTATTTAAAGAAGGATAGTTGACTTATTGACCAAAGATATTAATGAGTGTTTTGCCTAATGTACCCTTCGATTGAAAGTTCAAGTGAAACATCAATTGCTGATTTGCAAATTACTGTTCAGCAAGCATATAATTCTCACTTTTAATTATTTTCAATTTCAATACGAAATATTAAGAACATATTATTTTAATGCCTAATGAATTCTTAGTCCTTCAACAATAAATAAGAATTATAAATTATTTTTAATTTTTAATTTTTAATTTTTAATTTAAAGGTCTAATTTAAAAATGATAAATATTTTCCATTACATTTTTCTTATCTCACATTTTATATAAATATCTTCGTACTTATACTCATATTTTTTATTCACAATCATATTCCTGACATCTATTCCCTTCATCTATATCCATTATCATCTTTTCTATCTACACTCATGTCTTTCATTTATATATACATTCTTCATTCATATATTCTTATTTCCTTCATTCATACTTATTTACTTCATTTGCATTTATCCAACATTCATATCTTTCAACATGCCCTACAAATTTTTTCTCTTATTAATTTATATTTTAGTTCATTGAAGATTGAAACTTTTTACAAGAAACTTTATGAAATTATACTACAAAATTTAAATTAATATTAAAAATAGATTAACCTAGTTAAATTAAATAAATTTTAAAATTAAAATGAATTAGTTAAGACTAAAATTAATCTAAAATTAATTTAAAAGTTAATGATGAATCAATATCGATTAACTTAAACTGTTTATAATCAACTTTAAAAAATAAATGTTGATAAACTAATTTCAATAATTTAAAGTCACACATAAATTCGATATTATTGATTAATTAGTTTGACTTTTGGTTAACGTTAACTTTTTTTTTAACTTTTGACATATATGTAATATTTATTTTCTTATTTTAAGGGGAATGCATTACCATGAAAGCAATGAAATGAGACAAAATGAAAATATACTAGTATTCAAGAAAATGTTGCTCTATTTTGGAGAAAGAAAATAAAAAGGAAAAGAAGCGCACTAGTCCGGTACGTTTGTTAACTCTTAATTTTCATATCTCCCAGAAAGTGACAATTCTGTCTTAAATTTGTAATTTCTATGACTTTAAAAATAGTGACCCGATTTATTATTAAAATACCATGCTAGAGAAGGTATAACCTATCTGAGTCTTGAAGATCAATTAATTAATGGGCCACTTCACTAGTTAATTCAACCCAAGTCCCTACTTGATTTTGATCTTTATTAAGTGGGTATTTAGTTTGTGATCAAAATAAACTAAGATGATATTGTTGTATATTTTTTTCCCTATGAAAGAAATCAAAATATATCACTTTTAATTCAGTTTCTATTTGTACCTTCTTTTAACTTTTAATGTGTTGAAGGTAGAAGAAAACTTACGTAGTATATATTATGGTAAAGGTCATGCCAACGCACGTGTGCCAAAAAGTCAAAAACTTATCAATTAAGTTGTTTACATTGTCTAAATCTTTTCAGAAAATAAATTATGCATTTTTGAAATACTAATTTAATCCTTCAATTATTAAATAATGTACTATATTTTTAAAAAATTACTATAAAATAACTAAAAAATGTTTCGAAACTAAAAAATTTTAATAAAAAATAAAAAAACTGTTATCAAATTGACTAAACCTGATCAAAGATGGGATAGATTGAATCTAATAAAAAGAAATTAAAAATCCAATCCAGGATTTCTTTATTACATCCAAAAGTTATAACTAAAATATTTTTTTACTGTGATACAAAATACAAATGTTAAACTTTATCAATAACTTATATTGTCAACAAAAAAAAATTGATAAATCACTTTAAATTTAGTCTCCAATTTCGATCATAATTTTTTATCTACGAAATTTTAAATAAGAATTTCAAACTTAACTTGATTTAGTTCAATATGTAATATTAATAATCATAACTAAATTGTCATAGAATAATTTAATGAGATTTAGTATTTTTATTTCTTTTTCAAAGTCTAGTGACAAACGACCAAAATAAAATAAAAAACTAATAAAGTATTATATTAAAACAAATACAGTATTATCAATTTGCTCGTTCTTTTACTGATATATACCTTTGGAACTATGTATTTGTTTCATAATTTTGTAAAGTTTTAATATAAATATTGTAACCTGTATTTATAATTATTTAATTTTTAATAACAAGTAAACATTCATTACCAGAATTATCTTTTTTAATTAATTTCGTATTAGAAAAATATAAATTAGTAACTCTTAAAAAATATTTGTAAATTATGTACGTATACCTTTAATTTTATATAGTAAAAGATCAATATAATGTTTTAAATTAATAATAATGTTGGTCAACTTAGTGGTTAAGAAGGATCACAATTAAACATATTATAATTAACCACTATCATTTAACTCAATTATTAATTTATCAAGTATAAATTTAATTTTTATTTTTCATTTATATTAGTTTTTTTTTTGTCACCCACACTTTTTATTAGAATTATCGATTTGTTCAATTATTTGAATCCGCCTAAAGTCAATCATAAATTAAATTCCTTTTATTGATTTATCAAAGTAGATTAAAAAGATTTGACATAAAGTTATTTAAAGTTACATTAAAAATTTTGACCCACTATATGAAAAGAATATTTTATTAATTTCTAAAAATTTAAAGTTACATTACAAATTTTGACCCACTATATGAAAAGAATATTTTATTAATTTTTAAATACTTTTTAGAATTGCATATATTTTTAAAATATTTGGAATTATAAATTGATTTTTAAATATTTTATATTAATTATAAATTAGTCTTTGATTAATTTTTATTATTTACACTCAATTGTAAGGTTGAGACCCAATTTAAAGTTTAACTTTAATTAAATTTAACTTAGACTTGACTCTGTCTAATTTTACACCCTTTAAATTTAATTTGATTAGAACTTTTTTACATAGATTCAACTTAACATGAGTCTCATATAATTGGATCAAACTTCAACACGAGCCAAAATCGACTTGATCTTAATTAAACTATACTTAAACTCTACTCAACCAAACATAACCTAATTAAGCTTGACCTAGTCTAACTCATGTAGGCCCAACCTAGTCTAACACGGGCTTGATTTAATGTGACTAAACTGACATAGCTCAATCGGCTTAGTACTAACATGACTTGTGCCAAACTTAGCTCAACTCAGCTATTGGGTCTAAGGCAATCCAACCCAGTTTGACCTAACTTGACCCATTCTGACTTGGGTCCAATCTTACCTTACCTTTCTTGACTAGGGTCCAATCAAATCTAGTCCTACCCAAATCAGTTTGACCTAAGTCCAAATTGGATTGAACTTGTTTTAACTCTGACTTAACCCTCAACCCATCCTAGGCCTAACCCAACTCAGCACAATCCAAGCTTGACTCAACTCTGTCCAATACGAGTTTGACTTCAGTTGGCATGACGTGAGTCTAGCCCAACGTGATCTAACTTATACCTGACCCGACTCAGTCTAACTTGGACCCAACCTGACCAACTTGAAATGGTTTTCACTTGACTTGATTCCAACTCAAGCCTGTCCATATTAACCTCAAATCAACTTAACTTGACTTATGTTCGACCCTAGACTTGACGCTACTAGATATGACCAACTTATCATGACTTGGCCTAAAATTGGAATCAAGGTAACTTAATTTATCTAAACTCAACCTGATTTGATCTAACTCAAACCTAATGTAACTCAACATAATTAGATATGATTCAAAATCTTATTAAGATTCATTTGTTATAACCTAATTTAAAATCAAACTAACTTGACTGAAACTATATCTAACTCGACCAACTTAACATTATCTTAAATTAACCTAAATTAACTTTAAGTTGATTGAACTTGACATGACTTGAAGTGGATTTGAGTTTAAATATTTTTCATGTTGTGAATAAATAAAATTAGAGTAATTAATAAAATTTTTCATATATGTGAAGATTTTTCTTAAAAATATTTATTTTCATTCTTATTTAAAAAAAATACTTTAAAAAATACCTATCAATTAACCCTAGTTCATTAAACTTTTCAGAACATGTCACTTCTTTGGATTTTTTTCTTATGCGATCCCATTGGACTTGGTGAAATTGACAAATCTATCTCTCATCATTCTGTACTAGCTCAATTAGTGCTTATTAATCTAATTATAAAAATCAATTTAAGATATTAAATTTCAAAACAATGAAATTTAATTGAAACAATGAAAGTCAAACTCGTGTTATGCATAGTATTAATTTCAAGACAATCGTCATTATATTCAACTTTTTACCTCTGACACGTTTTCTCTCTCTTCATTATTTCTTCTTTCTGCATGGCCTACTATTTTTCCCCTTAAACATTTCACCCTCACAATCTAGAAGTGTAGGTCCATTAAATTAGAAAAAAAGGTTTAAGTCAACTTACATAATCATGAAAAAAGAATACATAATTAACTTAAAAGTGGTATATTTGTGTAAAAGGTTATGAATTATTTAATTCAAATTATAAATTTTAGACAACACAATACTTTAAATATATGCTGAAACTATCTATTTAACAGAATTCAATATTCAAATTTATGTTGTATGTAGAAAATCTCATTAAGTCATGATGATAACAGTAATGCTATAAATAACATTAAGTAGGGAAGAAAACCCTAGGAAGAGCACAATATTATCATTACAACATATTAATTAGTAGTTGAATACGGTCCAAAAATTTAGCTGGTAGAAGGTCTAGTCTAAGCAACAACATACCCACCAAACTAAAATCCTAGCCCTCGAACAAGAACACTTAATGCAAATAATGTAGGCTGAAATGAGCCTTTGATGGTTTAGAAGAACTTTATAATCTCTTTTTTTTCTTCTTGGGAGATCTGTGACAACGTCTGATTCGTTTGTATTCAATAAATTAATGGATGGTAACAGCCTGCTGAGGCATAAAATAAGAATCCAAACAAATTGGTCCACTTGCTTTGTGCTTTTCTAGAAAACCCCACAAAGGAAGAAGCAACACCATGTGATGCATCAAGGTACACATCATGTTGCAGAAAATATCTTTGAAATTCCCCCTTAGAGATTCTTGTTCTCCTCTTTGCAAATACTTTTCCTTCTGCTTCTCAGTGAACTGCTACTTATCTATGTGTGAGAGTACTGTAGGCAGAGTATGTGAATTACTAAATGTGTTCCATGAAAGGGGTATGTATTATTACTAGGTATAATGAAATGATTTTCTTGTTCTTGTTATTGTGGCATGCAATCACAAATGCTTCAGTTGCTGAACCCTTTTCAGTCAAACATGTTGGGTCCAGAGTGAAACGTATACCAAATAGTTTTAAGAACAGTTTGTCCATTTCATGAAAATGGATAAAGAAAATTGCTCTTCTTCTTTGTATCCGTTGCTCATTGCCTTTCACAAGCCATTATTTTAGGGTATATTTTAATATTAGCTGAGTTTTATTAAAAGATAAAATTTTGTAAGTCACACAGTTCATTTAATCAGACCCTTTTAAATAAATCTGGGCTAAATTAAAAATTGACTCTTTTTTTTTTTAATTTTTAGATGTATGCTTTTTCATAAATTTAGTATCACATTTAAAAAAAAATCTTAATTTTTTATCCAATATTTAGTTTTTACATACATTTTATTTCTTTTATAATTTAATCCTAATTCTAACACACACACACACATATATTGAAAATACCACAAAAATAAATTTAATGAACTAAATAAAAAATAAACACACACACACATATATATATATATGTGTGTGTGTATAATTCAAAAATTAAATATTGAATTAAAATTAAAATTTTATAAGATATAGAGACTAATATAATTCACAAATAAAAACAAAAGAATGATCAAAATGATAATTTAACCTAAATTTAATTAATAGTGAAAAGTATACCGTTAGTACTTTTCTAATAGATTAAGAGTACAAGTTTGTCAACTCTTATTCTTGTTATTCATAAAACTCAAACCAACTTCTTATCACAACACCAAACAGCTTGATGAATATTGAGAAATATTCAGTTATACAAATACTGCATATATTCTTTCTTCTTTTTTAACAGCCAGCAGCAACATATTTCTCTTTCCTTGGATTTACAATCTGTAAAATAAATTAATTAGAATGTTCCCCAGCATTTAATCCTGAAGTCTGTCGGAATAAATGGTGTAGTGATAAAAAATATTAAAACATGTCCAAAACTGTATAAATTACATATATTTAAAGGGTTAGCTTTATATAAATTAAGTATAGTAAAAATATTAAAATCTGTCCAAAACTGTACATATTATATTTAAAGGGTTAGTTTGAAATAAATAACTAAATGAATGAGATCTTCTTTGTGATCAACATGGACATTATAACCCATCTTAATTTTCTAATCTTACTTGTAGTTATGAGTCTTAAATGAATGCAAAAGAATTGTAGATAATGTTTAAATCTGTGAACGTGGACCACAAGAAACTGTCGGCAGCAGTAGTTGCATCAGAACATTGAACAATAATGTCTTGGTACACAACAACTATAGTTTGTTTGTTATTATAAATAACATATATATGTATGTGTAGATATATATGATGATCAATGCTATCATTTTATTTGATTTTATTTGTCCTTTAAGCCTTATTTTCCACTAGTTTCTCATTTTTTATATGGTGACGATTGGTGAAGGGAATTCCCAAATCGAAAGCTAGCCATCGCATGCATGATTATGGAATGGAATCTTGTACCCACTTTAAGTATTGTAGATTAATTGCACTTGGAGCATCTTTGGATTGGGATATGGTGAAAATTTCTTTTATGTATATGTATTTTTTGAAAGTGGAATAGATTATCAAAGACATGCATATAAATACTCAAACGTAATAAGATTGAGGAAGATACATAGCAAGGGAAGAACACTCTTCACATTATAATGATTGAAAATAAAAAAATAATAATAATAATAGCTTAATTTATAAAAATCTTTTTATATAATTTTAAAGAGGTCATAGACTTTATTTAAGCAAATTTTTCTCTAAATAATTTTAAAAATAAGAAATAATAAGAAAAAAATAAAATTATTTTTTTCATAAATTAAAATTAATTATACATAAAGTTAATTTGTAATAATATTCTTATATATTTTTTTTTAATTTTTTATTTGAAGTTATGTAAACAAAGTTTAAATTATTAAACAATTTAAATAAGTTACTAATATATTTTTGAGCAAAATTAGTGACTGAAGTTATATGATAGCGAAAACTCTATTTATAAAGTAGTCAGTAAACCATTTTTGTTCCATCATTAAATAGTCATCGAACTATCTTTTAGTAGTTCATTGCTAAGAGTTTGATCATTTCAAATATAGGAGATCAATTTAGCAACCGAAAAGTGATCATACTTTTGATCACTAATTCGATAGAAGAAATAAAATAATGTTGTAACTAATTATTTTGGTCATTAATAGATTAATTTTTTATTTAAATTTAAATACCTTTTCAATCGTTAATGATAAATTTTTTGAAATGGCTTAAGACAAAACACTAAATTATAAATTTATTCAACAATGGTTATTAATCTTCTCCAAATAGTAAATCCAATTTTGTTTGTTGTATTTATAATATTTTTTATTTGCTCATAAAGAATATTTTGACCTTTATATATAAATGCTAAAACTTTAGTCATGTTATATAATAGTAAAATCTAATGCATAATCAAGTAAAGAATACTGTAAACATTAAAAGTACAAGATATCATATGATCCAACGTGAGACCATAATGAAAATAGTTCTAAACAAATATGCAAGATTCAAAAGTCATTATATAATTAAACATGTAACTAATGGTCCTTTTGTTAATCATCACTAATATGGTCTAATATGTCATCTCTATCGGTGGTAGAATCTCTAGGGCCTGATATAAGATTCTTCATTTAAATGTGTTGGAAAATATGTTCCATATATTTATCTTGTTAGTGTGTGTTTTCTTGCTATTAGTAGAAAAAGATGATACTACAACAAAATATAATGTTAGTTAGAAGCAAGCCATTATAAACGAAAACACAATGATAATTTTGTCAATAAAATATGAAATATTGCATCGGTTGTATTGTAATCGATGTAATAAGCCACCTTCTACATCGGTTTCACATATAATTGATGTAGAAAGTGAGCAGAAAAATAAAGTTTAAAAAAATGGTTATTTGGCGTGTACATATTACATAAGTTATAATGACAAATAATGTAAAAGAGTGGAAGATATTATATTGGTTGCTTTGGCAACCAATGTAGAATGGTCTGATTTTAAAACAAAATTAAAATCAAATGGAGTGTGTGACTTATTAGATCAGTTATTAAAACATCTGATGTAGTAAGTGTATTTTTAACCTAATATTTTTATTACTTTTGCTATTTATCTTCCCTTGCGCCACTACTTGTGTTCTTTTCTTTCTGCTTGCACCCACGTTTGGTTCCTTCGATGGTAGCCTTTCTTCACTTTGTTTAACTTGTTTTTGCGTTCACTGTTACTTTCTCTAAAATTCTATCGTTTACTGTTACTTTTTTTTTATTATTTTCACATATTTTTTGATATTTTGTCCTTTTATTTCACATATCTACACTTACAAAAAAATTCTAAAATTTTTTGTGGTGTTTCCTTGTATCAATTAGAGATATCAATCCATTATTATTTTTTTAAATGAGACTTATTACATCGATTATAGCTTACAAACGATGTAATATGTCTCATATTACATCAGTTTCAGCTACAACTGATGTAATAAGTCTCATCTTTTACTCTTTTAAGCACGTTATTACATCGATTGTGCTTATAACCGATGTAATATGTGTATTTTTTATATTGGTTGAAGAATCGATGTAGAAAGCCTCCCATAATTGATGTAAAATCTTATTTTTCTAGTAGTGTGCTTATGATTATTTTATTGATTGCTCCATCTTTTCTTTAAGTGTCCTCTCGTTGGCATCCTTTGTCATAGGTTCAACATTTAACTTCTGAATAGTCTCACACATTTTCTCTATTTGAGGAATCATTGGAACTTAATTAGTAGTAGAATGAGCACTTGTAGAACTAGTAAACTTTTTTATCAATCCACCAAGTATACACATTCCCTTTTTTATTTTCTTCACATTCCCTTTTTTATTTTCTTCTCTTATAATAGAAAAATATATTTCATTATCATCAATGTAGTCAACATGAGAGTTTTGTGAATATGAGCTTTCATGCATGTGATGTTGTTGGGATTCTTTTTGGTGTTTCTTATATTTCTCTTGAAACTGAAGTAAAATATAATTCTTATGAAGAAAACAAACATTAAATTATAACTTAAACATTAAACATACTGCAAGCTTGTAGGTATTATATTGACATATTCTCTAGTCTTTAATTTCTTTATTCTCTCTACGACCTCTCAAAGAATTGGTTGTAGTTCAAGCTCCTTAGCCTACATATTTAAACATAAGATAAAAATCAAAACCTTCAATTTAATCAATTATATTTAAATTAAATATAAAAAATATAATTTCGAACCACTACATTAGGTTAAGGTTCCCTTCTTAACTACTTGATTTTCCTAACAATGACACTATTGTTTAAAATTTTTGTATAACTCCAATATAAACTCAAGGTTGCTCAAACACTTGGTGAAATCAATATTCCTTTATCCAAACCATTCTTAACTTTGTTCATTGCATTTTTTTTAAATATGTCACCCTCAGTTAAAATGATTTCTCATATTCTTCATTTATGTTTGTTTAATTTAGTAATTGCATATTTATTTCTTCTCACCAATGATTAATATCAGCAACATAATCATAGATGAAGTCTAAATCAACATGTAACACTACTGAAGTTGTAGAAGCTCATGATTTTGACATAGAGTCTTGTACTTAACTTGATTTATTATATTATTAATGATTCTACTATAAGCTTTTGTCTTACACCCAGTCAACATTGATGTCACTCTAGACAACGTGTAATAAAATTTCTCTGCTTGGTGTGCAAATATGAATGAATTGTATGTTTTATTATATCTTTCTTATTGCTTTAGTTGAATGACTCCATACTTATTATCTACCTTGGTTTCTATATTGAGAATATTATTAAACCATTTACACTTAGGAGAAATAAATTCATCATTAACAAAATAATATACTCCAATTGAATATATTATATAATATTTTATAGAATTTTGATTCTAATTAACTATTGATTCCTTATACATACACATCATATTTAGATGAATTCAAGCCTTCACTCTAAATAATAGTGTGAAATTTATATCCATTGATAACATATATAAGTTATGATTAAACTTTTTTCTTAAGACTTATGCCAAATTAACCAATAAAGAATCTTGAATATTATTTTCTGATTTTTAGAACCTAAATAAGAGATTATACATTATATGATATAAGAGAAAATAAGATTTGAATAATATATAAGTTAAAAACCTATGCATTGTTTGAAACATGTAATAAGATGTGATGAAATCACTTCCTCGAATAAAATTAAAAGAAATATTTCTTTCTTGGAAAAAACTATTTATAAAAGAATTTGGTATGATTGATGTGATATTATAACAAAGTCTTTATAGGTTAGAAAAGTTTTTCTTTAATATTTTTGACAAGTTAAATATTTATAACTTTCATATTAAATTTTATTTCACATTTTTTTGAAATTTTAGTTTGTTTATACTATATGAAATTAATTACTTTTTATGTTGAATATATTAGATTTTTATTTGGTGAAAATAAATAGCATATTTGTGTATATTCTTTTCATGAATGCATATTATTTTTATTTTTTTAAATGTATTTAATCACTGTTAATTTTATAATAAGAAAATATTTGAGTATAAATTTTAAAATTTACAAGATTAATTGCTTTTATTTATTTATTTATAAAGTTTTATTTGCTTTATACTTTACAAATCTGATTTAAGTTAGAGAATAGCTGCATATTAGATATACACTACTTACTAGTTTCACCATACTTTTTTTAATTATTATTTATCATTTTGCAAACGTGTCTTTTGTTGAATAGTCAAATTAAATGAATATTTCATTACCATCTTGTATATTTTAAATTCTAATTTACAATTAAGCAATTTTTAAGTGAAATAAAATTACAGTTATAATATTAGAAATTCGAATTTTTTCTTACACTATGTATATTGTCAACGGAATATTATCAACTTTGTCAGTAATTCCTTTTTGCAAAATTAACTGGCTGATTATTTTTATAGAAATCTATCTTCTAATTACATTTTATACTCATAAAATTCGAATATAAGATCTTATTTTAAAAAAAAGTCTAATATTATCCATGTTAACAATTTATTGATTAAAAAATTTAATATTGTTGTTTAATGAGATA
>Ga0099825_1008948_pt1 | contig 11620 bp, 5 predicted proteins | sample SiratroredBW_FD_76838 | JGI IMG/M metagenome (GOLD analysis project Ga0099825, IMG submission 76838) | Root nodule microbial communities of legume samples collected from California, USA - Siratro red BW | ecosystem: Host-associated > Plants > Roots > Nodule | place: USA: California | collected...
ACAAAGATAAATTGAATAAAACAATATCAAATAAATATCAAGAGTACATTTGAAGTGGAGAAATTACATTCAACCCCAAGAAGAAGAAAATTAGCTACTCATGGTAGCCATGAAAATACAAGAAGAAAAGAAAGATCTTAATCACAACGGCTAGGAGAGCGTTCCCACAAATGAGAGATGGTAGGTGATGGTCCTTTTTGTTACCCTATCCCTCCTTTTATAATGTTCGTCATTTGAGTTGGTTACTTTGAGCCGTTATCTCATGATTTGCGCTCTAATTGCTGCCCTTGAAAATAGTAACAACTTTTAAGTGGATTTTAGCCCAGGCTATCTCCCTCGCTCCAGCGAAAAGTCACTTACGCTCCTTTTTTTTAATTCTGCACCCATTCTCTTTCTTCTTTTAGTTGGAACTAATTTTCCACAAAATCTGTTCTTTGCAACATAAAACTAAAAAAAAATGAAATATCTAACAAACCTCAAATTAAAACCAAATTAGCCAAATAAAATCTCAAACTAAAACAGAATTAAACAAAAATCAATCAAATTTTCCTAAATCTAACCTATAATTAACAGCTATCACTGGTATCTTTAATCCATGTACTTTTTTTATGAATAAATTAAATAATTAATTTTTATGTATTTTTCAATCATATCAATTACAAAATTTACTTATTTTCACTCACTTTTTTTATATTTAAATAACCATGTTTTTCACTTTTTTTTTCTTTTCTTTTCACTTTCATATTCTTACTATTATATGATTTTGGAATCTAACTATTTTGTGAGAAATTCAAGTATGAATCTTGGAAAACTTATAAATTCATTATTTAAAAATTTTACATTATGTCAGATCTTTTTATATATGAATTGATTCCTAATTAGAAATTCATCAAGTTTATATCTCCCAAGATATCGACCAAAACTTTGAAGATAAAAAAAATAAAAAAAAATATTGTGACCACTTGAAAAATCAAACTTACTTTTCTAACTGAGTTGAGCAAAACACCCTTTTACCCAATTTATATAATTGTATACAAGCACTTAAGGTTATAGATTCCTAATTATGTGTAGAAATATAACCTAACATAAATTATTCGTTTGTTTAGCGTTAAGATTAAAAATAAATAAAGGCTTAATAGGATTGTTTTCCACTAAAAAAAAGTTAATGGTGATCTTATCTAATAAAAAACATAAAAAGGATTGATTATTAGATCTTATATCACTATAACTACTTTATCTGAATTGGAAAAATGTATCCTTGAACCCATGATTTAGAAAATTGTATCTGAAGAATTTCTTCCTGTACTCTTAAAAAAATTAGAAAATATTAGTTTGACACTAATATTATAAATAACTTCTATTTAACACTATTTTTCATTAATAAAATATTATATATAAATAAAATAATAATATATGTTGGTGTCAAATGAGAATGAATAATGGAGAGTGGTGTTAAAATATCACTACTGTAAAAAAATCAACTCATTCCCTTTCATTGGAAATCTCAATCCACATTCCAGATTATCCTTTAATTCCAAATTAAAAAGCAAGTCTGAATTCAACTTCATTTTTGTTTTTGGGCCTTCTTTTTGGGCTGCAGAGTTTTTGGTCAACAGGCTCGTATATCAGTATTTGGCAAAAACTTCTTGCATCCCATCAATTTTGAGCACACAGACGTGAAAATATTAAAATATTTTCTCTATTAGCTTCTAAAAAAAAAAATTCAAAAATTTTTCAATAAATAAATTTACGTTTTGAAAAAAAAAATTTCAAGAATACATTCCGAAACGTTTCTTTTATAAGGTAACTTTTATGTTTCAAAAAATACTTTCCAAAAATAAATTTTGGAAAACATACTTTAAAATATAAAACTTATATTCTGAAAATTATTTTTTGAAATTTATTTTTAGAAAGTATTTTTCAGAATTTATTTTTACTTAAAGGGTACTTTTAAATTTTTCTGAAAATTTTGAACTGCAGATTGAAAGTGATGGGTTGCAGAAAGTTTTTGCCTTAGTATTTTAGGCCTTAAACTAGAATCCAGAACAAGGAGTGTTTTGACTTTGGACAAAAATGAATTGAAGATGCTCAAGTAAAATTTTATTCTGTGGCAAAATATTTTATCATTCCATCCAATTCAAAAGTAATGGCCATTTCATTTCTAGAATAAACTATTATACAGATCAGCAACTAACACAAACACCATTTGCAAATGCAACAATGAATAACTCTTTCATTATTCTGACTGATCATCCTTGTACAAGCCCAACCCAACAAGCTGAACAAGAAAATTGACTCTGGGAATAATTGGGGCATTTCATAATACATTAAAATTTGCTATTTACGAATCAAAGACATGGAAAAATAATTGTTAATTAATTTACAGTTATCCGGCAGGAGGAAATGGCAGAGAAAAGAAGAAAAGCTGAACTTGGTCTAAACAAGTGTCCAATCAGTTTCCGGAGAGAGAGTTTGATCGACAGGGTATAGGTTTCCAGGCTTAGGAGGTTTTTTTGAAAATAAAGATGACTTCTTGTTGTCAAAGAAACTTGAGAAAGAATGTCGAACCAGGTTTTTTTCATCGTTTACCTCTTCTTTCCAGACAGAGCCGGTCAATGGTTTATCTTTGCCACCAAATATATGGCTGAGTTGCTTTAACCGGTGCTTTGGTTCACCAGTAGACATCCGGCGCTTTGGTTCACTAGGAGTCATAGTTGATTCTTCCATGAGCTTCGCTATCTTCAGTGCCTCATCTGGATTCAGCATCATTTTCTCCACCATTTCATACATCTATAGAGGGACATAACCATTACTTTTTACTTTCTTGGATTTTTCTTGGATTTAAGGTACTATTAAACAGTTGCCAATGAAAACTATCAAGACCCCACAATCACTATGATCAGTCTACATTCCAAAGTAACTAATTTTTCATCCTCGGGGGCACGGTCCGCGTTAAGTAACACAATGGACCCAAACACTAAAAGAGGCAAATTAGATATTCCCATTAGGTTAAAAGTAATAAAGGGTATAAAGTCTTACAAAATTCTATCACTCCTTAGTTTCCCTTATTTATAGTTAAGGACTCCTTCAGATTGATGGATGGAGCAATATTTGAGTTAACTCCACCGGTTACATTTTGACAATTCTTTTATGGAGTAAATTTTCAGTACTCCTTAATACTTCAGAAAAATTTTCAGTACCACCTACCTACTCTTGCAACTAATTTATAAATTTTCTTTATTTTTATTTTGAAAAATAAAACAGGGAAAAAGTAACCATATGAAGTCAGGTGTACTGGGAGGGAGGAATATACAGGAAGACTACAAAATTTCCCTTTCTTTAAAGGTAAGAATAATAGAGACTTTCAAAGGGATATCAGGAGCTACAATGAAACTTTATAAATTAGTCACTTTAGTGTATGTACCTGAACAAGCTCATCGAGTTTCTCATTGAATCGGTTGCTTTCACAAGCGGTAACTATGTAGTCCTTGCAGTGATTTAATGATTTTGAAATGTCAATGTCACCAGAGAGCATATTTTCAGCAATTGCACATCCTGAACCCAGCTGCAGAGTAAAGACCAGAAATTATTATTTGGAAGGCAAGCCAATGGTGCAATCAGTGATGAATAGTTTACTTTTCCACTACTACACAAGCTGAATTATATAATTTTTCTTTTAATCAATTAGCCGATATATACTACATATTTTTTCCCAAAAAATAAATTACAAACTAAGAAAAATTAAATAATTATTACAAAAAGTGATAATAAAGATAAAAGCAAATGGTTTAATCTTTTCATACACATCAAATGGGACCATCCAAGTCCATAATAAGAAGCAATTCTTTCTTACTTTAATCAGCAACAAGGTTCTTTAAATGTTGGTCCATTTTTTCATCATTTATACATAACAAAAACAACTCACGTGGGATAAAAAGAAGCGAGAGGGAGAGAGAACTAACAACAGAAACAAACAGCTGTTCAAAAAGCTCCGAAGGCGGGATGTCCTCAAATGCATCTAGAATACCCTCCCTACAAATGAATAAAAATGTCATTCAAGCGAGACGGCTTCAAAGGGAAAATCCAAGTTCATAAAAATGGTTTATTTAGACTTACACAGCCAAATCCTCATCATAGAGAGGTGCCTGCTTAACAGCTGGAACTGGTTTAGATGTTTCCCATAATTCACGCCACAAATTACCTACCATCAACATGTAAGGGAGAATTCAGCAAAGTTTCCGTAGAACATACAAAAAGAAATAAAGTGGCCCCAAAAATGTCCATGTTTCTTACTAAATGTGTCATAATGCAACAGCGGTAACGGTCAGGATTCACTTATCTGGACATCTTTTACCCCATATAGATGATATTCAAAATCGGCATTATATATCTTATCAAATACTATAAAGATCGAGATACAAAAACGTGACAATCCATATAAATCTAATGACGGTATAAATAATATACATCGAACAACTTTTTAAAATTATAAAAATGGCACTAACACTAACAGTTTTGAACCTTGTAATCATGATAAGCTATGAAGGCAAAAAGAAGTCCAAGAAGAGAAATTAGTGAACCAAAAAATAAATAAACAGGATTGCATAGCCTTAGAGTACTTGAAGAAGACATGAAGACAAAGAACTACTCTTTCATTTAGATAAGGAGCATTATAGAAGAGTTCAACAGTCGCTTAACCAGATGTCAGTCGTATTCACCAATGCTCAGCAGTATATTGTGATTACATATAACAATGCATATGCTTCACTATAGATCCTTGTGTAAGAGATTATCTTTTTTTTCTTTATAGGATCTTTTGAACCACAAAAATTCCCTCACTAGTCTGTGCTGGAACAATTCTGTTATATAGAGTGTGGATTTTACGCATTCCTTCCACACACCTCAGCAAACTACAACCTCAAAATCCAAGTAAATAAACATAAACGATTGGCATTGAAAATGTACCAAAAGTTTGTCACAACTGGTTATGAGATACAGGGAATCAATTATTTTTGTTTCAAGCCAAAACAGATCCAAATGGCCAGATAACATAGATATTGATCAAAAAAATGAGTTGGATTATCAATGACCATAGGCAAGAGATGTACACCTACCTTCCTTTTTCATACGTAGACTCAGTTGACCTCTGGTAGACATTGACTCGCCACAATAATAAGAGTCTCTATCATTAGGACTTCCCTCACTTTCAGTCCAGTCAGGGGGAGAGTACCATCTCACAAAATCTTCCAAAATGCAACCAGGATTTGCAGCCTAAAACATTATCACAAACAGCACTAACTTAGAACATCATTAAATTAGACGCGTTCCAAAAGAATTAAGAACACCAGTAAGGAAAGTTCTCTTCAAGGGAAAGTCTGACCTTGAAAGCCTGCATGTCAGACAGGAGTTGAGAGCATCCAGCACCAACACTGACCAAACAAGGTAAAGAAACTTATCAAACAATGCCTACCCAGTAGTAACTATAACAAGTCTAGAACCTATTAGATCATAGATGCAGGTATGCAGTTAAATAAAGCTGTCATTTTCATATCAGACACATGAGAGAAAAATACAGTCATCACTATATAGCAAAGATAAATTTAGTGAATATTTTTTGTTGATCAGCTAGTGCATCAGCTCAAAATCAAGAAAGTGGGGCTGGGGAGGAAGACCACAGTAAACATCTGCACCATTAGTGCATGTTTGGAAATTATTCATCCTGGGGAAGTAAAAGCTCTCTTAGAAAGATCACTACAAAAGCAATTATATCTAGATAGTTTACAGACCTTCCTGTCCGTAGCACAAACTCCTCTGTCTCTTTGATCAAATCTTCTGTAAGCAAGGGTCCCTCCTACATGACATTGCCAGAATTATGTATGGCACATCAAATACTGAAGAAAGTTCAAATACGTAACAGTACAGGACAAATAGCTATCAAACCTGGGTGACAGGAGAGAATGCAGGCTCGCCTGTTTCTAGTAACATCAGATCTCCAGATGGGCAGTCAGCCCCAAGCCGAAGAACAAGATCTCCAGTTCTTAACCTTGCATATAATAAAGGGATTGCAGGAATTTTGTCTGCGTATTTTGCTGGTTCTAATGTATTTAAATTGGCTTCCTCCATCATAGAGTTTAGTGATTCTGCGGCAATAATATAGCGCCTTTTCCGAGAAATGCAACAATTAATTACTTGAAATTTTTGATACAAAAGACAAGACTTCAGATCTGGACTGTCATCTTGGGGGACTCCAGGTAAATATTTCTCTTCGGACCAATGTTTTCTCAGCTGCATTAGTAAAAAATTCAATGCACACTCGTTTAGCTTGACATTAAGAAAGAAAATAACTTGTTGACATTACTCTAGCCTACTTCAGTCCAAATTACAAATTCTTGAATGGAAATTTAAGTAGCATTTCTTTCCATTGACAAGTAAACTTCGGTAAATAACATGACGATAATTCATAAGTTTTGAAGGACTCTAAAAGTACCAAATAATAAAGCATGAGTAGTTCACAGCTTTTCTTTCCTTTTCTTTTTTGGTTCTTTTGAATCATTTGCAAAAGAAAAAAAAAAAATGAAGGAAGTAACAGTTGGAAGACGATTCATTAGACCAAACTCCAAAGTCTAAGATAAACAAGGGGAAAAAACCACCCCAAAAGCCAAACAAAGCAAGACATGATCAATACAAAGAAAAAAAACTATTTTTCTCTTCCTCAATGTGGCATCATGTCAGCTCATATTTATTAATAATGGACAAAATCATGTCAAATTGAATAAACATATTATACTGATTAAGAAAGTACAATCATCGACAACATCAACCATCAAACTAACAGTAACTTGAGCAAAAGACAATATCTTACATATTATAGAAACTAGAAAACAATCTAGAGTTTAAATGAAATATAAGCTTCTAGGTTCTCGATAAAAGAAATTACATAATATTAAAGATAGAAATTCTTATTGAGTTAGACTTACTTCAGCAACAACCCTGCACCAAAAAAGAGCCATTTCTTGGAGCGTCTTTAAGTTTCCAATTACTTCAGCTAGCTTAGCAACTAAGCTTTCAGGAGGAGCACCATGAATATCTCTTGGCAAAGATGATATGGAAGTTTCTTCTGGACCAGAGTTGATCTTCCTTCGAAGGAACTTTCCCTCTGCAAGTATCTTGAATGATTACAAAGGATGTGGAAGGTCATCACAGAATAATGCACCCAAAAAATAAAAGTATAAACACATAAAAGGTTCGTTCGTGTAATTATATCTTGACTGAGCAATCTTAATTTCATATACCTGGATCAAACAATGAATTAATAAAATAGAGAGCTTTCTCATCGCTACTGAACTCAGAGGTAAGTTTGCCCTCCTTCTCACGCAATACTAAAGCCTTCATCGAAGATAGAGTTAACCCTGCCCTCTCTCTGGCAGGTGATGAACCTCTTGATGAAGCTGCAAAATCTTTCATTGAGTTTGTTCCCCTTCCAGCCCTAGTCAAAAGGCCCAAAACTTTAAGAGGCTAGTCGAATAGTTATTCATTAAGCTGAAAATTTTTCTGAATAACAAGAACAAGAATATTAATATTTACACCACTCTTGCTTTAGCCATTATGAAGATCATTTTAACAGCTATTACTGTTAGGTTTAAAAAAATGCTTTAAACAACTGAGAGTAAGAAATAGGGCTTTCGCTTTCAGTAGCTTAAAGAATCTAGCCATATTCAAAACAAATAATGTAGCCATAGTCAAAACAAAGAATGTAGCCATATTCAAAACAAAGAATCTTAAAGCAATTATTGAATTGCCAGGAAAAAGGTGAGCATAACTTACTCAAAAGCTATAGCCAACTGCTTCAGGACAGATGATGGTGGGATCGGGTGTTCAGTAGCATCAGTTAAGCCTTCAACGGAGGGAATTGATTCAGAAGCCTAAAGTAATTTTTTCATCACACATCATTAAAAATATGTTCAGTTTACTGGAAAGGGTTATCGAGCAGTTAACCATGAGATTATGAAGCATGCCCTACTAAGTTGTCACAAGTATACCATGCATGCATTGAATATTTTCCTAGCTTATGAGTAAAGACAGTGAATCCGTCGGAAAGACAGTTAAAACCAAAATGTTCATAGTTGACACTTGGCATACATTATCAGATTTTCCTAATATATTGGACAACTGCTTGGAAACTTTAATTGGAAGATAAAATCATCGAATAACCCAGATCTTCTTACCTTGACATCCAGATCATTTTTCAGATTGAGAATGTACGAATTTTTATCATCATAAAATGGAGCGGAGGCCATGTTTATGTCGCTAACTTTATCTGTTACTTCAACTCCTTTTCTCCCTTTTCGAATGTTGTTTATTTTGTCTTGCCAATCCTGCTTTGTTCCTATATGCGGAGGTCTCCACTTTATATGCTTCAGTTCATTGATAAACTACATCATTCAATTACAGAAGTATAAGTTACGCAAGTAATTGCAGTCATCCCGTACATAACACAAGCAAACAAGAGTTGTGCTGATCATCTCTACCCAATGAGATATTTAGAACCATAAGCACCTGTATGGTTTCAGGACAAAAAAGATTCTATCCTTCACAACTAATTACAAAAACATCACTTCATTTTTTTTCTATTTCCTATTTTCAGACATTTATAAAAAAAACTAATTAAAATTAAAATGCTTTCCCACAAGGGAGGACGTATAACTTATTTTCATTAGTTACATAAAGTGTCAAACTTCCACATATGAGTGTAGCTTATTTTTCAGCCAAAAAATAACATAATTCCAACCAACAACTACCTCCAAATAAGCTAATCCAAACAAACACAGATTCTTAATTTTCATTTTCAAACTTTAGCTATAATTAAAATCAACTAAATCTAATTCCATTTCATAATTAAAAAAAAATAACAAATATAGTTCCATTTCATAATTTAAGGGAGAAAAATCCGGCACCCACGGAAGTGAAATAAATCAGTACCACATACATTATCCCGTAAACCCAAATATACAAATTAGATTTAAAAAAAAAAATTAAACTCAAAATCTATGTTTTCAAAACACCAATTACAGACACACAAAAAAAAAAACTCAATCCACGCATTACAGTAAAGGAATGCATCTTCAAACCTTGGACTCGTGCTCGCTCCGAGTAGATTCATCGCCCCGCCGCCTCCCTAACTCGTCGTGAAATTGCTTATCGGAATCTTCACCGATCAAAATACCGCGTCAATGCTAATTCCGCATAATTAAAAGAAAAACAAAACAATCGAAAATTCCAAAACAGAAAAAACAAGAATCGCATTTCAATAACGAAAGAGAAAACAACGGAACACTCGCACTCACCTCGATCGGTTTTGAAGTCCATTAGAACACGCTCCGCTTTGGCTGCAGCGGAATGGAACGCGATGCGCGCCTTGGACACGAAAGAAGTCGCGTGAGGCTCCATTTCCTACGCCAGAGGTGCGCACGTTAAGTCACAGCACAGCACAACACAGTTTTTTTCTTCTCAGCTAGCACAAGAAGAAGCATATATAAACGGTTAAATAGATCGAGAAAGAGAGTGCAATTGCAGAGTGAATTGTGAAAGAAACAGAACAAGTCCAAGTTCAATCCAATGATAAAGATAAAGAAGAAGAAGAAGAAGAGACTAAGTACAAGAATAATAAGAAAGTGGTGGTGATGGTGATGACCAGGTTAATGCTTAAGCTGCTTCAAAACTTTTGATTTTTTTATTCAGGAACATAAAATGTGATCAAAGAGTTTTATTTTAAAATAATAGTATTCTAAACTTTTCTTACAATAATTAACACATTTTTAATAGTATAAATAGTAAAAAAAAATTGACTATTATGTATTATTTATGATGTTAATTGTAGGATATATTATTAATTAATATTAATAAGCATTATTTGAAAATAAATAATATAAAATAATTACGGTAGCAAAAAAAATTATTTCTTTTTAATGTTAAAATTGATAGATAACATGGATATAGTTTTTACTTATGGATCCTGGTTTGGCATACAAAAAGTCAAAGACTTTTACTTGCTTATATAGATATATTGAAAAGCGAAAAACGGATAAAGTAGCGTTTGTTCAGGCCCACAGACAAACAAAGCGTTAAATTGTAAATGATACATACGTTGGAGCAAAAGTATATTATAGAATTTTTTCAATAAAATAATCTGGGTCTATTGTGTTTTTTTAATATTTATTTTAAAATGTATATAACAATTTCTATATAATTGTTACTTAAAAATAATAAAATATGTTTCACCACAATATAATAAAAAAATTATATTTATTTTAATGTTTTGTCTAAAATAACTTCTAAATGCAAGATAATTTTCCTATTGTCAATTTTTTTCTATTTTTCTCCCATAAAAGTTCTTATATTGAAATTTATTTAAATGAATATTTTCTAATTTAAACATACAATATTTTTTATCTTATAAACATTTTTTTTCATTTATGAAAAAAATTACTCAATCTTATTGTTACTGGTTTAGCATAGATTAATTGGCATATCATCCATCATAATCTTTTTCCAATATTGTAAACAAATTGACTAAACTTATGAGAGAATTAGATGTTTATAATATGTGTCCCGTTTGTGTCCAAAACAAAAGAAAAAAAAAAGTGAAAGGTATTATTTTTCTTTCTATTTGCTACTTGGTAGCTATAAATTATGTTGATTAAGATGGTGATTAGTAAAATGATAAAATTTTGTGTAACTTGTTAACATCTTGTTCAGTGACATTTAAATAACTTAGAATATGTTGAGAAGAAACTGTATTAGCCTATGGACACAGAGCCTTTAACTATTGGAATAATTCAATGACTTTGTCTTGATTGATCATTATTTTAATTTTAATGCATTATTATCAATATAAAAGTTATTATTATCAATGTTATTCTTGTTGTTTATAATATAGTGACCATAGAGTATGTACCATAAATTTACATATTTTAATATTTTAAAAATAATAGAATGTATAAAACTAAATGTTAAATTACGAATAAATAGTGATTTATAATATTTATTTTAAAAATCATTTGAAAAGTAATTTGTGGTTTATTAAAAATATTCTAAACCTTTTTTATACAGACAATAATATATTGACTAAACTTTACTGTTTAATAATTATATATACATATATATATATATATATATTATTTATTCGTTAAATATTATTTTATATTGTGTATTAAAATAAAACCGTACACCGTTAATTAGGATGTCAAAAATTAAATATTTAGTTTTACAAAATTTAGTATTTGGTACCACTTATTCTTATATCACATTATTATATTATTTAATAGAATTAACTTATTTACAGTAAGAAATATAAATTATCAAAAAAGACAATTAGAATAATTTTTGTGGTCCTTAATTTGGTGAATCACTAACTTATCCTTTTCTTATTTCCAAATGAATAGATAATTTTCTCCAAAGGGATTTTGCTAATTGAAGCCTTCAATTATGGAGTTAATAAATGATTAAGTACAATAACCCTTACCCAATCAAATTACAGGCCAAGTCAAATTTATTGTGAGCATGTGCCCAGGAATGGGTCAAAAGAAGATCATAAATTATTTTTTTATCCATAAATATTATA
>Ga0099825_1008951_pt1 | contig 11618 bp, 5 predicted proteins | sample SiratroredBW_FD_76838 | JGI IMG/M metagenome (GOLD analysis project Ga0099825, IMG submission 76838) | Root nodule microbial communities of legume samples collected from California, USA - Siratro red BW | ecosystem: Host-associated > Plants > Roots > Nodule | place: USA: California | collected...
AAATTAAAAATTTTTATAATATTTTTTAATTCCCAAATTTTTATTTTTTTTTTTTTTTTTTGATGTTACCATACCTTTGATTTAGGTTGAGACATATTTTACATGAGATTAAGACATTAATGATTTAGTTAAGATTGGAACATTCTTAACTTTGATAATTTATTTTTTTTTTTATGGAGGATGACACAAATTTATTTCAAGTTAAAGTCTATTCTGATTAGTTTTACCCAACATTGCCAATATTATTATTTTTCTTATAATGTATTGTCATTTCTTAATTGATATTAATTAAGATGTGAACATTAATAATGTCAAATATAATTTTTTTATCATCATGAGTTGAGTTTATCCTTTTACCAATATTGATTAGAATTATTTGTTTGTCAATGTTGGTTCAAGACATATTCTTAATCAATGTTAATAAGGATTTTTTATCTAATATTGACGGACTATCTTTCAAAGGTTCTAATTATGCAGGGAGGTGAAAAAATTACAAAAATACATGTGGTTATTTTTTTTATTGACCCTGAGAACAATGTCATAGATTTAAAAAATAATCAATTGTTATTTTTCTCAAATACTGAAACAGATTTTATTATTGTTGCTGCTTGTATATGGCAATCTATATGAATAAGAAGAGTTATGAAAAACTTAAATTATGTTCAAGAAGGTAGTGCCACCATCATATATAGTTATAACTCAATTATCATGGAAGAAACAAACTCATCAAAATTTTCATGTTTTAAGAAATCTTGTAAAGGATGAAAAAGTTAAATTGGTGCATTGTGGAACCTAAAATCAAATTACAAACTTAGAAATCTTTTAGAAGTTGACCAAGATGATAATGAGAAATTTTTCAGTTATAGTTAATTTAAAAGGAAAAAAGGAAAAGGTTTGTGTTGTTAGGATAAACATAATAAAGTATTGTTATTGTAAAAAAAGAAAAGAAAGAAGACGAAAAGACTTTTATTATGTTATAATAGAGAATAAATTACTACTAACTAGAAGAAGCAAGATAGCAGTCATGCTGATTCAAGAAAATTATTATTGAATTTTTAGTTACATATTTTTTTTATTATTTCTTTCTTAAAGAAGGGATGTACTCAATTATGATTAACCGTAATTTATTATATTTTATTAAATATATTGATATTTAACTAAACATAAATTGGAGAGTTGATTATGATCATATGAGTATACTACGTGAAAAAAAAATATTTTTAACTTATATAATCGATCATAAATTATGCATATTTGAATATATAGATAATGGGTATTTTGGACAAATTAGGACCTCCAAACTGGTTTTCAGTCAAAATCTTGCTTGCCATACGTTGCGTTATTGATCACCTGAAGCAAACTACGAGAGTTCTTAACAATTTTCACCTTCTTTCCTTCCTCTTAAACAGTAAATGCATAGCACAAAAAGAGAAAAGAAAAGTATATACCTTAAATAATGGAAAGAAGAAGTGAACATGATACTTTTATGACTTTTCTTAAAAGAAATGAGTTTGCTTAGAAATATCAAAATGACTGGAACATGCCAACCAATTTAATCCATTAAAAGAAGTTGAGATGAATTATATGGTTCAACTTCTCAACTGGTATAACTGTCAGTTTAAAAGGATTAAAGATGAGACAAGTTAAATTGGATTGATTCTGTAGTAGACACTTTCATAAAATGTTTGGTTAAATATAGATTTAAATGTACTTTAGCTATTTATAGTTTTGCGAATGTATATTATTTTTATAAAAAATTATAAAAGTGAATCATTACAATGTTAATTATGTGGGATATACTAATAGCGTTTAATTATAAGTTTTAAGATTGTCATTCGAAAGAATACGTTGCTAAAAGTTATATGATACATTATGTTGTACTAAAATTGCTTAATTTTAAAAATTTAAGTGATCAAATGTACTACTAAACTTTCTTTATGAACTAAAATTGTATATTAAGAATACTATATTTGAGGATTGAGTATAATATTTATCAAATAATTGTAAACTTCTTTTGTTTTATTATTTTATATTATATGTATTTAACTTGTGATGGTAAATTAAAAAAAATGAAAATAAGACGAGTATGATAATAATTTTGTAACTGTAAGATTGTATTTATTTTAAATTAATTATTTACTTGTTCTTGTTATTATCTAACTCAGTCTACAATCTATTAAAAGTGAATTGGATTTAAATTTTCAAGTTAATTTCACAACGAGTCCAACCAATCTCAATCTTGCAATTTCAAAGTAATTGCACTAGATTAGACTGAGCCTCCTTTTCCTTTTTCCATATGCACGTTGTAAGGATGCATTCTTAGTCTGTATTTGGACGATCTGTGTGCCAATGCTTAGGAGCACAACAGATAATTTTATTTATTTCTGGAGGAATTCAACTTCATTAATCCTTGCAACAAAAAGGTGGCATAGTAGATAGAAGTGGAACAAAAGAAAGAAGCAAGTTGTCAAGAAAAATAGCTACTTTTTCTCCGCTTCTACTACCTCAATTGCTTGAACGTTCGATATACAACCAAGAAAAATGTTGACATGAAACAAAAATTGAGAGTAATAAAAAGGGGAGGGGGAAATCACACATTTATTTCCAAAATGAATAACTTGTTGGGTGGCTTTTACACTTTACTGTACAAACTTCATAATTATCAAAACAACCTAAGTAATTTCTTCCCCCAAAACAATTTTGAATGAAAAAATGAGTAACAAGAAACACCAAAGACAAGCAAAAAAGACAAGCAATCAACCCCTCTACATAATTAACACCAAGCAACTCTTCCACAAAGAAAGAACCTAAATATCTTTATTTAATTTCTTCCTTTCACTTGTTATAAGAAAACTCATGCTCTCCTTTCACTTCCCTATGTTCAATTTCTAACGGAAAAAAACAGATAGCAAGCTCCTGAGATATAAAGCACAGATAAGAATGTCAAATACACGGAGCAGACAGAAGGTGAAGTGTACTTCAAAAATCAGAACAACTGAACTGCCATCTTGAGTTTGTTCTGTTTCCATTTTGGTAACTTGTAAAATTCCTTCTTAGCCATCCCTAATTTCGCTTGGAACTCGGCAGGTGACAAATAAGCCTGTTCATGAAGCTCGAACAAGTCAGAACTAAAATGAAATAAAGCTTGGTCATTTGATGCAATTTCCAAAGAATGAAGGGGGAAAAAAGAGATGAGAAAACACGCAAGATGATGCTACAGTAAATCTAGTTGTTTTCATTATACCTCTCGTTTAGTAACGTCAATATCTGTTACAGGATCTGTAGAATCTGTGTTAATGCGATCATATGGGTATACTGGGAGACTTTCTTCATCTTCAGCTTCACCCTCTTTCACATCCTCCTCTATGGTAAGGGATTCTATTCTCCTGCTCATAGAAGCCCCCTCCGCAATTGTCTCGGGGTCTGATGTGGCGGTAACTAAACTCACTTCATATCATAACAATCCAAAAAGAGAAAAGCCATTTTGTATCAGAAATATTCTAACACTAACATTAAATATCAATACACTCATCTACTGCATACCTTTTTGGGACCGAGGAATCAAATTTTCTCGAGCTGATGGTTGTTCAAAACTAGAAGTAAGATGAGATATGGCTGAAAATTTAGGTGCCGGTTTTGCTGTATCCTGTGCCACAGATTTTGGGTACAGTTTTCTAACCATTGGAGGTGGAGTTGAAAGATTCCTAGTATTTGTGTTCTCAAAATTAGCTGCTAGTGCATTGAAGGCTGGAGATCTGCCCCTCACACGAACACGATCAGGACTGACCGACATGCTGCGGGAACGCTGAGATTTATCTGGCACACCACCAGACCTTCCCCCATAAGATACTGATGCTCTTCGTTTATGTTTCTGATAATGTATTAGATATTCAATAACCAGACGGATATACTAAGTTATATCTATAACTCATGTCTTAATCTATTTGCCAACTCAGACCCCTACCCCTGTGAAGGATCAGCACTCGTTTCAAATCCTTCAAAAGTTGAATTCAGCAGTAAGACTTCAATATATAGTTCAGTCAACCAAGTCCAGTACACTTCATAACTAATTTTATTGAATGTAGCTACGAAAGATCGCGTGTTTACAAGTTTCTTGAAGGCTTGAAGCAATAAAATGAGGTTACGCCACGATTGTAGAAAACAGCAACAAACTGCTGTTTCTTTTTCAATTATAAGAAATCTAAACTCATTTATAGATGCATCAGTTATTCGTTTGTTATATCCTTAAGTTATTTATAAGTTTATTAGCAGCATAAATCACATTCATTGATGACAAAATCACTTTATTGAATTAAAGAGAATGCCATTAAATAACAACTACTTAATCTAAGGAGTACTTTTAAAATAAAATATAAGTTTATGAATTATTAATTAAAATTCATAAATTTATTTTTATTGGTGTAAAGTGGTTATTTCTTTTATACAAAACCAAAAGTATGATCATTAATTTCCTGCATGACTGTTGGTAGACTCATTTCAAAAGCTTATGCCACTCTCTGGTATTTCTTTATCATTATTTTAGCTTTACGACACGATGTCCTTCAAACATTTGTCTTTTCCAAGTTTGAACTTTAGTCCTCTCCTTGGGAGTAGAACTGGCTTAAGAAATTATGGGACCTTAGATAAATGTTATGTCTAATCTAATCTCATATCATTCACCAATCTTTACTCTGTTCTAGTTTTCTCAACAGTAAAGTAACTGATGACAAAATCTATAAGCTAGTAAATCTAACATTTCAATCTGTAAATAAAGTAATTAATCTATTCAATTTATCTTCAAACATTAAACTTTAGTTAAGAAATTTAATAATAAGAAAATCATTTCACCAATCACAAAAATTTCATGTTTTCTTTTGATAGGACAACACTACAAAGTTATAGTATGAGTGGCAAAGTGAGTTAATCTCCCAGCCCGCCACTAATTTGGCGTGCCATATCACTCTGGCTTGCCAATCCATTTATATAATTAAAAAACTAAAATGAAAAAAATAGTTTAAAGATTAACTTTTTTATATTGTATTGTTTGAAAGAAGTAAACACTCATTAGATAGAACTGTACCTCGAATCATTAAGACTTATAAATTAAATTTCAATTATTAATTATAATGATAATACTTCTTTTAATTTATCTAATTAAAGATATTAATTAACCAATTAATGATTTCCAAGATGAACTGTGCTTATAATAAAAAAGAAAGCAAATAACTATCGGACTGGCTCACCAACATGCACAACTATGATAGTCAGTTCACCTTATCCTATTTTTATCAGGCCAAGTCAACAGGTAACCCGTTTTGTCACCTCTAAGTTTAATATTTCTAATCAAGTAGTAATTTCTTTTATTTTCTTTTTTAAATAGATTTAATCATGGAGATAAATCTAGATCACCAATATCAAAATAATTACCAAATCTTGAAAAACTTTGCCAGATTAATAATCTTTTAATTCATGCTCATCCAAAGGTTTAAATTTCTGTGATTAAAAAAGAAACCTAATTGGAAAATAGAAATATATAGAAAGGGGCACCAATTAGAATATTATACAGTTAAGTGTGTTCTTAGTTCAACTTATTATGTAAAAGTAATTATCTTTTTACCTTCATTTAGAGAGTTTTTGAAAAAAAATATATATTATTTTCAAAGATTAAGCTAAAACCTAGCACGGACTAAGAAAGTTGCGATAAATGGTTAGAAAATACAACTAGAATAGAAAAATTTATATCAATGAGATAATTTTTTAATATAAAATTTTCCCACTAGAGTCTATTTAGAGGTGTGAAGATTTAGATGGATTTGGGGGTGGGGAGGACCTGCTAACAAGTAACAATGGGATAGATAAAATCTAACTCGTGACATCTATCAAAGATTAATGCGATCATTCCTCACTCTTCAGAAAATAAGTTATTCTGTAATAAAGGAAGCAAAGAAAAGATTACTTACAAGTACAGGTGCCGCTCCCCCATTTTTGACGATTGCAAGCTTCCTTTGAAACGAGTTTCCTAGCATCTACCATAAACAAGGAATTATTATAGTAGCCAAAAGTATAGGACTATTTGAGGCCATATGTATACATCGAAAAACTTACTGCGGATTTTGCAGACTCCCATTTAAAAAAGCGAGTGAAGAAAGGTGGCTCACTACCTTCCATGACAATATATATTGGAGCTTCACGAGATAAATTTTGTAGAAGAAAATCATGCTCGATAAATTTCTGTACAATTCCAAAGAATAAGTTAAAAATTGCACACCTGGTTTCAGAAATACTAGAACGTAAAATACATTAAAATACATTGAAACTGCTTTATGGTATTCTAAATACATTGAAAGAGTTGTCATAGTTAAACTTAAATCCATATTAAAAATGAAAAACCTAAAAGAACATTAACCTCGTGGTAAGAAGTTTGACTTATAATGTAACTCAAATATTAGACTTCTAGTCACTAAATTAATCTAGAATGTCTATAGCTTCCAGGAAAAGCAAAACCAATTATACCTCACCAATTGTTAAAGCCTGCATTCTACTCTTTGGGTCAACCTGCTGGCCAACCCAGACGAAGATTTCAGAGTGACAATCCAAGATGTAAATATCTTCTGTCATCAAATCATCCTGGGAAAAGTTGTATATCTCTTTCACCTGCAAACATTGCTTCCGATTAATGCACTGGAGAACAAATCCAAATTTTTTCATATTCACAAGCAAAGCGTAAGACACAGCAATTAGATTTTATTGGGGATGAAATCACACCCCAGTTTATTCACCATCTAGATTCATCTTAAATGCACCTTCAGTTATTAGAAAATTGATCAATAACACACTGACCAGTTTTTCTAGCAGCATTCTACATCCACAGTTAGTCTTTCAAAGAAGCCAAGATGACCATACCCACTTTGCAGAAAGATTATGTCCTAGGTCCTAACATGATGATTTTATATGGATCAGATTGTTTCATTCTTTCTTTCCAATCATTATGTCAACTACTCATTATATAAGTTTGAATATTTTGCTGTCTGCTGTTTATCATGCAAGCGTTATGCCACGTCACATCTAATTAAGTCCTCAGACACATAATGTCATATAATAACTTAATGAAAACCAAAGAAAGCATCTTTCTAGCCTCATATTTTAGTAACAGCAGTGTGGTTATAAAAAGTGTCTTCTAAAATTGTATATTATCCCAAGTTTTGTAACCTTTCACTGGCCATCATTCTTGCTGGTTTTCCTACCTTGTTTTTCAATCCTATGGAATCGCTGTTGAAAATGTACCCTGTCATTGAGTGTTTAAATACAAGGGGCAACTTAAAAGTTAAAATGGCGTAAATAAAATATTGACATAGGCAAAAACTTCTTTAACATGCCTTCACACCATAACTCGGAATATTCCAAAATCATGATATCAACAGATCAGCGGGTGTACACACCTTTAGATTTCCTGCACATTGGTCGGCCAGGCAGGGAAAGAAGCCACCACAAGCATGTCAGTCATTTGCCTTTAAGAGAAGGAACTGGGAATGGAGATCAAGATAAATCTCTTTAGCCAACCAAAAATTAGTTTACCTTTTGAGAAGTCGCAAGAAAATAGGTGAGGGTCACTTTCTTCATCCCTCGCGATCTTTTGACTGGGATATTCTGATTTTCCGCCCAACAAATCCCAAAATAGTTCCGATTCTACTCCTTCCTTATGTGATTTGCTTTGTAAATCCGGCTACAGTCAATTGGCAAGCATATGTTTTGATTAAAAAACAGTGATGTATATTTTTTAAATAGACATAGTTCGCAGGATGGGTAATGTGGCTTGGCCGATAACACCTGCCTGGATCAAACCCAGGACCTGAACTAAGAGGAATTATTGGTAGCCCAGCGGCAAGTTTATAAATAACCAGCATAGTTAATCATTTTCAACATGCAAAAATATAATGTTTACCAAAAGAACCTTTTGGTCTTTGATTTCGACATATCACATTTTCCACATTAAACATATTTCAGGACATAACGGACCTTAATCAAATCCAGCATTCTGTCAACAAGCTCTTGATCATCTGAAGTTGCTAAACCTCCAGACCAAGTAAAAACAGTGGACCCGCTATGAAGTATGTAACAATAAGCGGAATTCAAGGAGGAAGCAACCTGGTTGACAAAAGGAATACGAAAATAATTATTTAAAGAGAATGGTATTTTTACAACTCGTTTAGTCTGCGTAGTTGTACAAAATTTATCTTTTGATCCCACAGATAAAAAAAAATATTTATTTTAGTCCCTATAAATAGTATTTATATCCTTTTTAGTCTCTATACATACTATTTTTAGTCTTCCTTCTATCAATTGAAGTTATAGGAATTAAAAGACATTAAAAAATAGCATACATAAGAAAAAAGTACAGGGACCAAAAGATCAAATTTGTTTATAGGATTCAAATCAGTAATTTTAACTTTAAATAAAATAAGTTTGAAGTGCCCATAAAAGTAAAGTTGATAGAGAAAGCTGCTATAAACAGACAAAACGACATACTGTTTCAACTTGTATAGCTTGCATATTGTCTGGTCCAAAGCCCTGGATGCGGAATAATGCAACACCATCCTCACTGTATGTCTCATCTGGAATTTCCTTCTCTGCAATGTAATTCTTGTATCCATTACTAAGTCCACCCTGAGAGACAATTAAAATACATGACCAGTATTAAACAAAACAATTATATTCATAAAAAAGAATTTTTTTCTTAGTTATTCCAATACCAGAATCCCACAAACCTTGAAAACAATACAGCTTTGGAGGATGGCATGAAATTGAATTGGTTCACTGCCTTCATAGATACGAACCTTCAATTAATTACACACGGATACTATCAATAGGGATACAAGCAAACAAGACAAAAATCTATCAGCAAATTGAATATAACACATTCAAAGAAAAATTACCTGGGAAGGAAGAAACTTCATTGACTCAACCATTTTGCTTGCTAGTGAAAGAGCTGAAGCCCTCTCTTCCTAATTTCAACAAAGAAAGTTTCTGTAAGGAATGGAGGCAAACACATTTATTCAAGGCTTTCAGGTCCCAAAAGAGTTCCCAATGTTGTGTACAGTGTAATGAAATGTACAAGTAGTGATTCACTAATACAGTTTCAGTTCCAGTACAATATTTTGCAGTAAGATTTTCGGCTTTGATTACATGAAAGATAACATTATAAACACACAAGTGAGAAAAGAAGTAGAATAAAGCTATTTAAATTTTTCACCTCAACACTAGTCTTTCCAATCCATGTTCCTATAAGATACTCTTCCTTATCTTCTCCAGGATATGAGTATTGAAAGATGTAGCAATCTCCACTATAAAATTTTGACTGATCAGTGGTAGGAAGAAGAATCTTATCCTTGCCATTAACACGCCAAACCTGTGTGGTTATGTTAAAGCTCTTCTTAACAACACAGACAAAATAAGCAAGAGAAATGTTCTACACTGAAATTACAATCAGTCAAACCAAATAGGGAGAAGTACAGAACATATCGTTTGAAACTCTCGTAGGATACCATCTATCACATACTTAAGAAACGAAAGAAAATATTGGTCAGCATGTCAACTACAATCATTCATAAACTCTGGAAACTACTTTCACCTTGTTGCCTCAAGTCTCAACCATTGACGTAAATTTCATAAACTCTTAAAAGGACTTATTACTGCTGTAGTTAGGCCATGGTCCTAAGATATGGAACCTATATTCCAAAAATTGAAAAAGAGAGACACATAGACCATATCTTTACTAAGGTTTTATCTTAATATTGCTATCAATTTTTGGTGGAAGATTGATGCTTCAAGATCCACTATCGTCAATTTGTGGTGGGTGTAAACCGGATTAGCTAAATCCCAAATTTATTTCTTCCTTGTTGATTCCCCTATAATTTTTCTACAATATTTACTTTTAATAGATTTTCACAAATTTGAATAGTTGTAAACTAGTCATGTATCAGGCAAAGTTTCCTTGTATAGATATAGGTAAAGTTTTCTTGTATAATGTTAAAGATTCTTAGATTCTTATTAAATACAAATTTGATACAAAGTAAAGAAAATGTAGGGATCAATACCAAAAGAAGAAGATAGTAGGACAAATGAATATAAACTATAGGAAGAAAAATATCATTTAAATAAAAAAATATGATAATAATCTGATTAAGTATTAATATGTAGCAGATAAATCGCAAAGGATAAAGATTTTTATTATACGTCCAATTTGTGGAGGAAGTGTCATGCTGCTTATTCTACATTAAACCCCTTTCCTATTCTATATTCATTTCTCCCATAAAATGTGAAGTATCTACTCAATTTGTTCTAAATCAAATCTAAAGCAGTATAACACTCTCGGTTTCACATTTTCCTATCATAAGATAGAATACAGCTCTTAACCTCTTGTGCATTCAGTTGCATTGTATGCCTCTCATTGTGATCTTTGGAATGGGAGATCGGTGGAATATTATGGATACAGTGATTGTGATTCCAAAACATTCTTTCAATATAAGAAATCAATTAGATAAGGGTTATAAGACCACAGAAAATTTAAAATCAATAACAAGAAAAGTTACATCAAGTGATTTCAATTTCCGTGAATTGTTTATTGTATACAAATTAGTAGAGTACCTGCAAATGTCCTGTGCAATCTATGTAGGGTTGAGGTTCTTCTTTTACAGGTTCAGATTTTAAGAGACCCTTGACATCCAATCCTTGACGTTTTAGAAGTGCTAGAAAGTTACAAAAAAGGGAGAGAATTACAAGAACATAATGAAAGCCTGGCAAATGTTTCTGACAAAATCAATTTAAAGGAGAAGAAACATATTCAGTAGAACGACAAACATAAAATTTAATTAAAACTACCTGCTACCTTGCCACGACCCTCTTCAGACATTACTTGAGTTGCCTGAGGCCAAGAATCAAACTTGGACTTGAACATTACTGTTTCAAATCCTTCAATTACACGAATTATATGGGACTTTGGTCGACCAGTGCCACTGACTAACTTCTGTTTTTGGTCCACAAAAATTCAAGAGTCATTCGAAGTCAGAGAATATGCTCAACAATGCTAAGAAAGAAACAAGAGATGTTACATCTGCAGCTTCACTTGCACTTTTTCTTTCATCAAGAGATGTGTTTCTTCCCATCCATGCAAACACTTCCAACCCACAATCTATAATATAGCATTTGTTTGTCTCCAGCAATTCCTTTGTCAAAGAATCAGTTTCAACAGGTTCTGTCTTCCCCTTGTCAACACTGGAAAAATTATAATTTCACAATAACTAGACCAACATAGAATTTTCCATTTCAGTATAATAAATAAATTTCATATATGTAATTAGCATTGTTTCATAGTCTTAGAATACATACAACTTTGGGTTGAAAGAATAGTAAATTTATAACAGTCTTACACTGATAAACACCATAAGGTTTCAGAAGGGAAATAAATCAATAGGTAAAAAAAAAAAGAAATATATATATATATATATATATATAAAAATAAAAAAAAAAAAAAAAAATAAAAATAGTAAAAAAAAAAAAAAAAAAATAAAGAAAATCAATCTACTAAAAATTTGTTAAAAAAAATAATAATAATAAAAATA
>Ga0099825_1008952_pt1 | contig 11618 bp, 5 predicted proteins | sample SiratroredBW_FD_76838 | JGI IMG/M metagenome (GOLD analysis project Ga0099825, IMG submission 76838) | Root nodule microbial communities of legume samples collected from California, USA - Siratro red BW | ecosystem: Host-associated > Plants > Roots > Nodule | place: USA: California | collected...
TGGGCACGCAAGTTTGCTAAGGCAATGGTCCATATGGGTTCCATTGACGTCCTCACCGGTTCACAGGGCGAGATCAGACGCCGTTGTGCCCTCGTTAATTAATTCACTCTCCACACTCTTCTCGTAATTTCACTCAATTGTTCATACCTCCAATTTTCTATTTCTTCTTTCTTTCTATTGCTTCATTCTTTCAATTCATTTCCTTTGCTTAGCTAACTCACCCTTTCTTTCTAATCTTCCACAATTCAATTCAATTCTATTTGTAAGCCATTCAGTTCATAATATTGTTATCGGTTTTGCCCTTAATCGTAGTATTGTTATCTTGCTTTCATTATAACATCTTATATAACAAACATTAAATTGTTATCTAATTAGCCTAGAGATTAATTTAAAATATAACCTTACAAGTGGTTAAAATCTTAATAATTTAGTTACCAATTATCTTTACTTTATTTATCATTAAATTTAATTATTATTTTTATTTTGTAATTATTTATTAACTAAAACCTAATTTGATGATTATTTTTTATCATAATTAACAATCATTTTATTTGGTAGCTAAAATGGGTGTTTAAATAACCTTTTTTTAGTATTATTTCTTATAAAGATTAAATTTGAAGTTAGGAAATGTTTAATTGATTTTATTAAATATATTATGACTTAGTTTCAGAAAACTATTAAATATATATGATCAAATAATGGTGTTTAATTTAAAATAGATAGTTTCTATGATTCCCATGGCATAATTCATTAAACAACTTGGATTGACATCCCTGAACAAAATGTTATTGTTGAAAGAAAACACCAACATATCCTCAATGTTCCTAGAGCTTTACTATATGAAGTTAATCTAGTGAGCACTTTTGGTGTTATGTTGTAAAACATTATGTTTTTTCTAGTACACAAAGTTCTTACTCCTTATCTTGATAATGTTTCTCCTTTTAAAAAATTGTATGATAAGTTGTGTGATATTTCTAACATAAAGGTTTTTGGTTGTCTTTGTTACATTAGCACTATTATTGTTCAAAGAAAAGAAGCTTGACCTAGAACTAATCCAGAGTTGTTTTTAGACTACAAATCCAACACTAAAGAGTATTTGGTATTAATTTGATTAATCATAGCATAGAAATATTTAGAAATTTTGTCTTCTATAAAAATATTTTCCTTTATCATCATGATCATAAGCAAAAGAGTAATTTTCTTCAACAAAATTATTTGTTAGTTTTGCAAATGTTTATAATGATGATGATGATAATATTTCTAGTTATAATGAAAACCTGCATATTGTAAATACAAATCAAAATAATGTTACCAATGATTTGAATCATGGTGATAGATGTTTTACTTGTTTAAATCATGGTGATAGATATTTTACTCGTGTTAGAAATTTCCCTTCATATCTTAAAACGAGTGTTAGGTTATGATCAGTTCAATCGAGAATGGAAAAACCTTTTTTAGCATATATCCAATTTCTTCATTCATGACTTATGACAGGTTATCTTCTGATTTTAAATGTTATGCTCGCCATTGACACTGATCATGAATCAAAGAACTATGAGAGGAATGAAGAAATTAGTGCTTTAGAGAGTAACGACACTTGGACTGTGACTAATTTGTCTTATGATAAATATGTCATACGATGTAGATGGAGGTATAAAATCAAAAGAAAAGTTTATGGTAGAATAGGTAAGTATAAGGCTAGACTTGTTGAAAAAGAATACCCTAATTAGAAGACCTATATTTCTTTGATATTTTTTTCTCCTGAGCTAAGTTGACCACTATTAGACTTTTGCTTAGTGTTGTTGTTGTGTTAACAATTAACAAATTAAACAAATAGATGTTAATAATGCTTTCTTGCACGGAAAATTATACGAAGAAGTATATATGCAGATTCCTCCAGGTATGTACATTAAATCTGTCAACCAGGTTTGTCAATTAAATAAATCTCTATATAGGCTAAAACAAGCCAATAGACAACGGTATGATAAATTTTCTACCTTTCTTCTTTCACAAGGTTATACTCGGTCTAATGTTGATCATTCTTTATTTCTTAAAAATACTAATGATTCTAGTATTGTTGTTTTAGTTTATGTTTATGACATCATATTGGCTGGAAATAGTATAATTGAAATTGAAAATTTAACTAATATTCTCATACAACTTTCAAAATTAAGAATCTTGGAGATTTAACACATTTTCTTGGATTAGAAGTTGCTAGAAAAAAAAAAAACTTGAACTCACTTGTGTTAATATATGTTTTAAATCTCCTTAAAGACGCTGGAACTACGAAACACAGATACACAACACAAACTAAACTGAGAATTATAGGATACGAGAAATGTCAATATATATATATATATATATATATATATATATATATGAATTTATTAAAATATACTAATTTAATTTATAATGTGAAACATATCTCGACAAAGGTTTTGTTTCATCTTTTTTCATAACTTAATTAGATATATTCATCTTAATCTCCTATATAATAAATAAGTTAAATATAAATTAATTATATTATTATATAAAACATTATATTTAAATATTAAATTGAAAAAACCTAAATTAAAAAAATATTATTCAATTTTTAAATTTAAATAAATAATAATAATTAAAAAAACATATGATAAAATTATAGAAATATAATTGTTAATATATTTTTAATATAATTAGTAATATATATTTTAATATAATTATTAACATAATTTAATATAAATTATTATATTAATAATAATTATGAAAAAATTTGAAACATATATTATATTATAATATTATAATATAATATTATTTAATTATAAATAAATTATTAAAAAGCTTTACATTTTTGTTTGCATATGGTTCTTCTTTCTTTCTTTCCCGATACTTCTACACACTTCCACTCAGCTTACACAGCTTATTATTTCTTCTCTATTCTTTCACATCTTATTATTTCCCCAACTTCTTCTCCTTTTTCTCTTTGCTTCTTGGTGTTAAGCAGGAAGCTTGTTCTCTTCTTGATTTTTTTAGGCATTCTTAACCAAATTTACAAGTTATGAATGGTACTTGAAGATTTGTCTGTTTTGATTTCTTATTTAATGTAATTCCTTTTAGGAATATTTGGTACTTGAAGATTTCTCTATTTTGATTTCGTATTTAATGAGAGTAGTATATTCTCCACTTCTTTGCTCCACTGTCATGTCTTCTCCTTGGGGTAACAAGGTCGCGTCCAGCCCAAGAACCTGCGCTCGATGCGGTGTCGTACACACCTCCGTCACTTATCGGTGTCAGTGGTGCTTCGGATGCGGGAAAGTGGCTACTCACCGACATGTTAGAGCTTCGTAGCGTTGGAATGATGGATTGTGCTCCAACTATTACTCCTTTGAATCATAGATTTGCAGCTAACATGGAGAAATGAGAGAAAATATTTGTGATCCTTCATCGTATAGAAGACTTATAGGAAGAGTTATCTACTTAACAAATATCCGTTCATTCAGATATCACTCATGTTGTTCATCTTCTGAGTCTGTTTGTTTCTGCTCCAACCAATATTAATCATCAGGTTATTATAAGAATCTTGTGCTACTTGAAACAAACTCCAAGAAGAAGTTTATTTCTTACTGCCAACAGTGAAGGTCAACATAAAGGGTCAACATAAAGGGTATAGTGACTAACTGTGTTGATACCAAAAACATCTGTCACAGGATATATTATTTGCTTTGGAAATTTTCCCCTTCTTAACATTCTAAGAAGTCACCTAGAAATTCTTCTAAAACTGAATATAGAGCTTTGGGTACTACAACTTGAGATATAATGTTTAAAATATCTTCTTGATATATTATTGTCATTCATAAAAAGTCCAACACTGCTATATTGTAATAACCAATCCGCTATGAAAATAACTTCTAATGAAGTGATACATAAAAGACCAAAAGACATTGATATTGTCATAGTGATAGAGAAGGTCAACAATGATCTACTAAAACTTGTAGCTATATCTACCAAAGTTTCAGCTGGCTAATATTCTCACGAATCCTTGCCTCCAGCTAAGTTCAATAACATACATTCCAAACTGGAAATGTTTAATTTGTGCTCGTAGCTCGAGGGGAGATGCTAACTATATTTGTTTCATTTTTAGTTTACATTTTTTTATTTTTCTTATTTTTTAGTCTGTTAGCAAAGTATTTATATATTCTTTTGTACCTTTTTTTTTCACGACTCTGATTAATATTAATTTTCTCATTTCTTCTTTAGGGTTTCTTTTGTTTCTTTTTACTGTTCCTCTCCATTTCCTTGAAGTTATAAGCATGAAGTATGACTTACACATCCTCTGCTGCAACCCTCTATTACCTAACAACATCTGCTACAACCTTCTGATAACTAATGTTCTAATAAAAAATGAGTAATAATTGTTTTTAGCCGGAGCATTACTTGTCATCTCTTCATTCCAAGTTCCCCTTTTAGACAATTCGTCCCTTTTCCTCTCCTTATTGTATTGAGTTACATTTTAGTTTGTATTCGAATAATTAATCTATGTTGCACGTTATGCTCCTTCTATCATTAGTGATAATGTAGCAGTTTTTGAGACTTAATTAACACCAAATACTTTATTTTTCACCACTTTTATAACGTCAAAAATGCTATTCCTTTATTAGGATCGGCATATGGCCGACTTTATTAAGTCAGAAAACTTGCTTGCTTTCAGGTTTCACTATCGGTTACAACAACTAATCATCATAGTTTCAAAGTTGACATCTAATCCCGTCTTTCTAAGACACCTCAGTTAAAAAATTTGAAAGAAAAAGTTTAAATTTTGTAGTGAAGTGATTTTTTTTGTCAGAAAATTAATTAGTCATAAACAATAAGCAATAAGTATTTTTCAAAAATAATCAATTTAGACAAGCACTTTAGTGGTTGTTTGGATTCCCTTTTATATAATTATAATTAAAATCATGCATTTTATCAGTTCATGTTATTGAGCTTTGGGACTATACTGTCGTGTAGAATTTTCAAAACTGGTTGGTGATAAAGCTGCAATTATATGATGTATTCATTCTTGTAAGTACTACTAACTAACAATTTGCTGAGCAGATATAGATAAGTAGTCAGAATTTCCAAAGAGAATGTGATCGAGAAGCAAAATGATGAAAATCACCTCCTTTTTTCATTGTCAAAATCTGATCTGAAATTTCCGAGAGTATACAAATCATTAGAAAAAAAAAAATCTGTAGTACCAGTCCAATTTGAAGCATTTGCAAGAAGAACGATTGAAGGGGAAAAACCTGTGTAAAGGTTTAAACCCAATTTTTGTTTATCAATGTAAACAAGCCACTCCTAGTTTTCTTCAATTTCCTATGACAACCAAATTAATATATCCTAAAAAATGCGCGAGGGAAGAATCTGAGAAGAATCGTATTTTTTGCTTTCACTATTAGTGAATACAAGCCATAGCAGGGTATGTGAACTACCGCCAAGAACAAATACCTGTATAGTAGATAAATATGTGAAAATAAGAATTTTTTTTGGTATAGAAAGCATAAGTTGAAGAAGACAGAAGATTTGTAGTGCTATGGTATTTTACCAAATGGGAGCCCAAGGGGTATCAAGCTCAAGAAATGGGTATGGCCACCTGTTACAAGAAGAAGAAGAAATCCTATAGGTGGTGAAAGAAAGCTTTTAGCTGATCATGCAATTAGTATGTAAATACAGTTACATCTTACCACGTAAAACCACAGGCATGGATGACCCATTGGAAAATTATGTAGCCACAGCTCCAGAGCACAAAATATGTGACTCTAAACCAAGGAAAGGGCTGAAAAATAAGAACATGGCAAATTGAAACTATGAGCTGCAAAGGAGAAGGCTTAAACCAGAAGTACCTAACTGTTCTTGAATCAGTCCCAAGTTTGATTTCGTTGAGTGTTACTTACAAGATTATTCAACGCTGTATCCAAAAGAAGGAAAACTGCATTCAGGCTATGCATGGCACCCATCAACTGCCAAGTGAAGACCAGCCAAAGTCATTGAATGTATTATTACTTCTAAACATCAAATATAATATAATCGATTGTTCATCCATATAGACAAATTATTGAGGCCTTGTTTGAAAGGTGTGAGAACAAACATTAGAGGAAATGAAATATAAAAGGACTAGAAAACAATCATCATGCAACTTATGAACCAGTGAGCAAAAGGGATTTAGAAACAAGGTTTAAGTCTTGCAAATCTACTACTTGTATACAGTGAAAGCACAAGACTAGAAAAGGAAAGCATGCGCACTAAAAGTCAGCTTATAGAGAGAGAGAGAGGGTTACATTACTCTCACCATGTTTAACTTGAAATGAGAAATTGATAAGAATGGTACAATGACACACCAAAATACAATATCTGTTAGGATGACAGCTCCTGCGCTTGTCTGTGAAATGCAGAATATCAGTTCAATGAATTGGTGACAAATTAAAACAAATGTATCCTTCAAGATCTTGAATCTTGTGAATTGTGTATTAACCTCGTCTAAAACCACACATCATCATATAACAATTGTCACAATAATTTTCTAGAGGAAAAAAATTGGAATCAACCTGATAGGTGATCTGCATGACATATCCCCAGAATCCTACTATTTGTTTAAACTCCTCTTCAACATATTGGCTGTACAACCTGATGGAACCTTTCTTTTCTTTCTCCTTATAGGCAATAGGGTTTGTAAGCATACTCTCTTCCAAGTCCCTTCTTAGAAACAAATCCGTTTCCTCATTTTCAAGCGGAGGTTTGTTTATGTACTGCCAACATCCGTGTGCTGATATTATTGTCCCCAACTACATAATAAAAGTACAAACGCAAATTAGATGATACACATTCAACTGCTGGTCATAACTCCTGATTCCCTAGAACATGTGATTTTCCTAGGCACTTCAGATCCTAATTCAAAAAATTTGAGATGGTAGCGCTTTACTTACAGCAAAATATAGCATAACTAATGTGAAAGTCCACCTGAAATTAACAGCAAAAAGATAAAGTCAAATCAAATTGTCCTCACGGTCAACGAACAAGACTATCCCAGTGGCTATAAAAATAGAAAGAAAGCATAATCAATGATCTTCCTGAGTATAAAAAAAGAAAGAAAAGGGTCCATCCAAGCCAATGCTATTAAAATGAATGCGAGCGAAGCAAAGGAATGCGAAAACAAGAGAAGCCACAGAGGAGTGAGATTTCTCCAACAGGGAATCCACAAATGATTGTGGTACAAGGGCTGTGCTTTTGCCTTTACAATGTGCATTGAGGATGTTATCAACAGAGACAACGAAGATCAAAGCACAAAATGGAACTTGCCATGGAAGCCAGTACCTTTAGCCATTACTGGAATAAGCAATAATGGTATGGTTCGGAGTTTCGTTGTGACTTTAACGTGTGAAAGGGGTTTTAGGTTTTAAGAAGTCGAACTTTTAAGTTTTACTCAAGTAAGTTTTGCATCTACTGCTATACTATTTCGTGGGATCTATTTATGGATTGATTTTATAGTGGTTAGATATTAAATAATATTATAGGAATAAGTTCTGATACTATTTTTAAAAAAATATTAAGTATAATTTAATTTTAAAAAATTAACTTATATGATGAATATACAAGCGAAAATCATTATTACTTTAGAAACTGATTTTGTAAAATTAAATCAGATTTAAGGTTTATTTATTATTAATAAAGGTGAAATTGTGAAAGAGAAAGAAAAAAAAAAGTTTTGGAGTTTGAAGATAAGTTGCATGAGAAGAAGGGGAGATGGAGCTGAAAGTCAGACAATAACTGTTTCATGTTATTTCCTCAAGTCTTATCAGAAACCGGTTTTTAAAGTGTAAACATTGTTATTTTTAGGATTAGGTATATTAAAACAATTCATTATTATTTTTTCTCTAAATTGAGAATCACAACTTTTTTTCATAATAAATTTAGATATTAAATGCACTGAACATCAAATTATAATATTTATTTGTAGTAAAATAGAAGGTTATATATATATATATATATATATATATATATATTTATTTATTTGTGTGTGTAGTATATATATTATTTCTAGATATTCTTTTTCTTCTTTATTTTAAAATTAGTATTAGAAAATAATGTGGTAATTATGTCTCAACGAAAATCATAGGAAATAATAGAAGATTGGGAATTGATACTATGTTATTTCGGTAATTTTTATTTTATGTAAATTTAATATGTTTACTATTTTTAAGATGAAATGTATCTTTTTAAATTTAGTTTAATATTATTTTCTATTTTATGTTGGTAATTTAAATGTTATTATTTTATATCAAATTATAAATAAAACTATGGAAAATAATTTTAGAATTAAAATTGATTAAAATCATTTTAATATTTTAACTTGTAAGAAATGAATTTAAATATAGTGATTTATTTTCACCATGGTTTTTAAAATTTGAAGGAGAAACATATGAAGTAATTCATAAGATTAGTTTTGATTAAATTATTTAATATGTCTCGTGAGAATATGAGCTAAAAAAAATGCACTAAATAAAATCATAGATGAAATTACTTTCCCACTCATAATTATGTATTAGTTAATTATTTTCATTTATTTTATTTTTGTTTTCTACGTAGTCTATAAATACCTCCAGAAATTTATAATTGATAAAAATAAACTAATAATTCCATCTAAACATATATTCTTATTCTTTTGAAAATTAGAATCGAATTTTAATATACTTACCAACTATTTATATCAAAGTATTCGTCTAGTTGTATTATATATCACTAATTAACTATTTATGTATTGAATAAAAAATGTTAATTAACCATTACAAGAAACAAGTAATATTGTTGAAATACAATGTCAATATGTTAAACAAATTTCTTAGTTTCGTAAAATGCATATAATTTATATATCTTAAAATCAATATTAAAGACTAAAGATTATAATTTAAAATTTTAAAGATACAAAAGTTTATATAAGAATACTTTACAAAGACTAAAATAAAAAATTCACAAGAACTAAAGTCATGATTTAAAAATTTATAAAAATGAAAACAAAGAAAAATTTTGTTGAAACTAAAATCAAAATTTACTAATTTCACACTAGCTAAAAAGATATCAAAACCTTATTTCTAAAATCGATTCACAATATTGTAACTAAAACAGTTTTAATTAAAAACAATAATTAAATAATATATAAAATATTATTAAATAAATATGATATCATAATTTGCCAACACTCTAAACTAAAATAAAAAAAAAATCATGAATATTCAAAAATCTAAACCAAATATAATATTATAATTATTTTTAAATTTGAACAAAATATAATAATAACAATAACAAGTTTAAGTAAAAATTCATGTAAAATTAAGATATGAAGATTATAAATTAAAACAAATGATTAAATATATCTTTTATATCAAAATTAGTTAAAAAGAAAAACATCAATTTAGTTCTTACACATGTAGTTTTAATCTTTTTTAATTCTTACAGAAACCTAAAAATTTGCGTAAGAAGATTAAGAAAAAATCGAGAATAAGAATGAAAAGATAAAGTTCGCATAACTACAGGATCAAATAAGGTGGAAATTGGAAGGAAAGAAAGTAAAGGAAAAGAAAAGAACATACTCTGTATAGTAAACGAAGATGCTAACATCGTACTCACGAACATCCAACGTTAGCATGAGTGCAAGGGTGAGAAAGGAAAGAAAACGCAGGAGCAAGAGCCACAAAGGGTGCATTCCTGGCCAACAGCTGCTCCATAACTTGGTGCTGCTCACGCCACCTATCACCATTCCATTCTCTTCGAATGACCCTTCGTGCATCCAAACCACCCTTAAGGAACCTACCAAGGTCACACCAACAATGCCAAAGCACACCAGATCGTACCACTCTAATTCTAATGTCATGTTGATCATTCAACCTTAGACAATGGCCTAAAATTGTTGGTGCATAGTTTCCTCATAAAGTAAGAGATAGAGGAATTTTTTATAACTGTGGAGGTTGCTTTGGTAGAGGTTTGGAGATTCTACAGCTATATAGTACTTGTCATTGGCAACTGGTAGTTTTGACTTCTGAGTTTGACCGTCTGGTTTGGGATCGCTCACAAAAGAATGTGCTTAAGCAAGAGCATTACAAAGTGGTGGGGACGCAAGAGTTGGCTCCTCAATTTCCAATAATAGTTTTCAGAACATGATATTTTCTCAATTTCGACAAAGTAGATGATATTTTAACATTTCCAAAAAAACAATCGCTTTACAAACTACTTTATTAATATAATAATATATATCAGGATTTTAAGTTTAAGAAATATCAAAATATAATTAAAATATTAATATTTTAGATTGTAAAGTAGATTTTTTATTTACACTGTAATTTTTTAAAATTTAAAAAAAATAATTATTTTAATTTTCAAAAGAATTTCATGTGATATTGACATATTTCATTCAATGAAATATCTCATAAAATATGAGTCTTATACTCTTACGTAATATTTATATTAGAGATACCTTTAATTCTTTTTTATGCTTTAAAAATATTTTACAAGTAAATTTTAGAAAAATAGCATTAGAAAGGAGGAATTAGGGAAGAAAATAAGAGAGAGTAAAAAAACAACACTATAATTACTGTTACTGCAACTTGAACCTAGGCAAGTCCATCATAATATTCCATTGCATATTGTGAACCATACTCTTTGACCGTGCCCAACCTTTATACCAATGCGACTTAACTACACAAGAATGAGTTGTAGGAGAAGATCAATAAGAACCAGTGAGCATGTTCTTCCTTCCCCTGTTTGGGGTGACACCTGTAGTGGCTATCGTTAGAATTGGAAGTTATCAGAGCTCCAAAGCGATATTTGTGAGCAACACACGAGTAACTTCCATGTTATCTCACTCTTTTGTCAGGCATAACAGCACCATCAACACGTAAAAAGAATAGTCATGCACAACTTCAAGTTACTTTCGTTAAACATGGACAAGAACATATTTCATCCAAACTTCAACACCGTCACTCAAACATAAGAGTGCAAGGAGAAAAGGAAAGGAAGTAAAGGGGTGAATAATTTCACATGCTCATGATTAGTTCTTATTCAGCTTCTCCAACCACTCTTTCCGCAACCAAAAATTGTGTAAAGACTTTTTTACTTTAAAGAAATGTACAGTATTCTAATCAAAATATATAATTGGAATATAATTATATAATAATTAATTTATAATGATTTCAAATTAGTTAATAGTATATATATTTTTATTAACGGTGTAAAAAATTAAACTCTTATTTTATTATAAATATATCTCCATATTTTTGTATTTTAAATCTATAAGAGAAATAAAAAATTATTGTTTTAATGTTTATTATACAAAATGTTATAATAAAAACAAGATAATGATATTACAAAGGGGAAAGCAGATAACAATATTATGAATTGAATGGCTTACAAATAGAATTGAAAGAATGAAGCAATAGAAAGAAAGAAGAAATAGAAAATTGGAGGTATGAACAATTGAGTGAAATTAAGAGAAGAGTGTGGAGAGTGAATTAATTAACGAGGGCACAACGGCGTCTGATCTCGCCCTGTGAACCGGTGAGGACGTCAATGGAACCCATATGGACCATTGCCTTAGCAAACTTGCGTGCCCA
>Ga0099825_1008954_pt1 | contig 11617 bp, 5 predicted proteins | sample SiratroredBW_FD_76838 | JGI IMG/M metagenome (GOLD analysis project Ga0099825, IMG submission 76838) | Root nodule microbial communities of legume samples collected from California, USA - Siratro red BW | ecosystem: Host-associated > Plants > Roots > Nodule | place: USA: California | collected...
TACTACATTCATATATATATATATATATATATATATATATATATTTATATATATATATATATATATATATCTATATATATATTACAAATAAAATCATTTAAAAAAGAATAAACAATATATATTTTATATACGCATTAAATATAATTTATATACATTTTTTCAACATTTATCAAACTCATTTTGCTACATTTATCAAACTCATTTTGCTGAATCCCTTATATACCTACCTTCAGGTTCTAAGCTTAAAATACCATGAATCACTAGCATCCCAGTTTAAAACATCATGGATCACTATAATTTAATCTTGATTACCATGAATCATAAAGATTCAGAGTTAAATACTGTGAATCAGTGGAATCCAAATTCAAGTACCAAACGAATCATGAAGATTCAAGTTAATATTCAATCTGCAGAATTAGCAGAAATCCAGTTTTGGATGATCCTGTTGTTATGAGATCCACTCCATAGATCATGTCAAAACTCTCACACTTCAAAATACTGCATCAATGTTATGCAATAATATATAGATCAGACTATACCATAAAAGCTGTCACACATCTAACAATCTCATAATGCAGCAATTCCCTCAAGGTAAAACTATTTTCAGATGTCTCTGAAAGATAAATTGAGCCATGCAAGCTGACAATATTTCCTTTTGACAAGTTTATTGCATGTAAAAGATTTAATTCATCAACAGCTGCTAACAAAACCCTAGTATTTTTTGTCTTAAAATTTAAGTTTAAACCTCATTCTACTCTTAAAAACTAATACATATGATTCAATCTGATAAACTTAACAAACACTACAATAATGACATTTACTCAATCTGAAGATAGTTCACAATATGAAATACCTGTACTAAATATATATATATAGATGAGAATTAACTACCTCACCTCCATCATTAATTCATCATCCCTCTTTTTCCACCAAAACTTCCAATTCTGAAGAGTTCAAAACATTAACTTCTTCCTCCCACACGTCGAATTTTGTGCTTTTCAATCATCCACACCACAGTTGATTATCATCTAAATATAACATGCAGAAGATAATTAGTTCATAAGATTAGTATACTTGAATTTCTTTAAGCACATGATGTTGCTAGCAAATTGAGGAAAAAAATTAGCAGCATACAGAAGATAATTTAAACTTTTTTTATGCTAATCCAATAATTTATATTAAAGTCAAAAATTCATAAATTTATTATTAAAAAATAATTAATATTGCAGATAATATTGAAAAGAATATTATTAATAAAATGAATATTCTAATAAATTAGTTCAGGTAAGCTAAATCATAATATTTAAATTAACTGTCAAGTAAAAAGAATTCTTCAATAATTAGTAGTTACACTTTTACACAGTACTGATGATAAATTAATGCGTGTGCATAAACATAACTGAGTGGGGTGAGGGGATGATATAACTTTTGGGATTATTAGATAAGTAGAATCTGTTCCATTCCATTATCCCGAAAAAAAAAAAAAAGGTATATTGAATATTAGCTTATCTACCTTTTCTAAGAAAAATATAACACTTGTCTTACTTATTCTCCTTCTTTAGCATCTTTAGATAAATAAATAAAAGCATCCAGAACCGCCCTTAATGCATATGTTGGGATTTTATTTACTATATCTAAAGCTCACAATTAGGGTTTTGTTTCTCCATTTCTCAGCCAAATTGTTCTTTTGAGATTATGATTAAAGCAACAATATATCTCTTCTAACAGCATTATTGGCACGTACTTTTGGTCACTACTAGTTTGATTGCAAGTATGTGAATTTTAAAAAATTATAACATTTCAAAATCTGCTGCATGAGTAAATGTCTTAAGATGTATATTTTTGGTTCATCAGCGAAGAGTGTTTTAAACTGTTATTTCTTGAGAGTTGGATAAAAGTCAAATAAATGAATATTTTTATCCAACTAAAATTTTCTACATTTAGACAAACAGAAAACAAACTTAAAACTACTTTGATTAAGCAACATAAGTCTCTATATAATATATAATTGACCTAAATTGTCTGCAGTACTCTGAAAAACTTTTTGGTGTGTAGCGTAGCCCTGTAGCGTTCTAGCTAGATATTTGTCTTTGTCTTGGGTACCACTAGGTTTATGCTTTTATTGCAAAAAGGTGCACGACAAATTATAGTGAAGAAAAATATATTTAAAATCTTATTTTCACACATAACCAGAAAAAAAACCAGAAAAAAGAAATAAAAATATAATAGATAATATGATAAGAAAGAAAATAATAATAAATATTAATTAGGTATTTAAAAAACGAGGTGTCTAAATATTAATATTATTATGCTAGTGTGACACTTTATATATATATTCAAGAAGCTGCATTGCTACTGGTAGTGGGGCATAGGAATTCGAATTTCTTTTAAAACATTTGTCACAGAAAAATTCTCAAGTGGGAGTATGATAACACATATAGTGTCTGATACAGAGATGTTTGATCAACTGGTTCGATTCTCAATTAGTGTATATATCGATTGTATATAAACACTCAGGTTTGTCATGTTCTATATGCTTTATTTGTATTCTAAATACTTGAATTAAAAGGAAAACAAATTATGAGAGAGTTTGATGTGGATTCACAGTTATTTTAATATAGAATATAGTTCAATTTATAGAGATGCACAGAATATATGTGTTCTAATTAAGAGAGAATCACTCGCCTTAATCTTACTTAATTATACTAGTGTAAAAAATGTTTAATTATGATTATAATTATATAGTATAATGGAGAATTTTGTAATTAACATTAAATATATAAGAATGGTTATTTGTTTAATTTATTATGGTATATATAATAATTGTCATCAAATATAATGGCTGTTTTTTTATAGATATAATCATATGATGAGTGGTTATTTTTAATCATTGTTGTATGTATACAACAAAATTTTAATGGAACCATCTCATTGTCCTATTGCTTTTATATTGTTTAAAATGTAGTCACATCAAGTTAATACTTCATTTTTATATTTCTTCACTTTTCCTCTTTTTTTTCTTATTCATTGCATTGCCGTCAACCTGCCTTTGATTTATTTGTATTTGCTAATGCCTTCGATATATTATCTCCACTTAATAGATTGTTTTGTATTTTATAAATTTTGTTATGATAATTTTTGAAATTTAGTTTTACTTGTGAAAATATATTGTACTTAATACAAGTTTGAAAAGTATTTTGATTGAATTGATATTATTTGTATAATTATTATGTTGAACACATAGAAATTGATTCAGTCTATTTGTTTCTTTGGTTCTTCATACTCTCTGCAACAATACATAAATTTAAATGAATTGTGATCACATGATAATAGTTATTGTCGCAACTATCATTTTATGTGTTATAAACAACAACTATTTAAATCATCATTGAAAGTATTAAATTTCAAAAAATAGTTAGAACAAAAAATCAATGATTTTAGAACCATTGTTAAATGGAGTTTTAATTATTGTTAAAATATTTTTTAACTGTATTAGCTAATTTGAACTTAAATTGAAAAAATGGAAACAAAGTTGTTGCATTCACCAAATTCCCATTAGTTATGACATCTTAAATTTGAATGAGTCCTAAATGAAAAATAATACTTTAACAACGGTAATAATCATATAATAACGTATTTTTAAAGGTATTATAATTATTATAAAAGTAAAATTTTGTATTTATAAGCAAAAGAGAAAATAAAAGATAAAATAGTGACTGTGAAATAATTATAAAAATTTGTTAGATTTCAAAGCACCATCTCCAGTCCTAAATAATTGGAAAATAATATTAAATTTATTGATAATAATAATTATTTTAAAAAAGCCCGGCCTCATTCTATTATATATAATAGTATTCGACTATATGTTATTTTAAATCTTCTCCGTGAAAGGGAAATCCTTACAGTTTCATAAAAAAAAAACTTTAAAAATTAAAATAAGATTTTTATTTAATGAAGAATTGTAGCGTAATTTTTTTTGGAAAATTTAATTTTCAAAGTTTCTCCTTCTCTTTATTTATTTCCAAATCTTAAAGATTCCACAAATGATCGTTTTTAAGCTAAAACATTGCAAGCTTGCTAAATGAATTTAATTATGAAATTCTTTTCTTAAAATTTAATTATAAAGAAACTTTGAAGAAAAATAAAATAAGGGCAAATACCTTTTTTTTTTCACTTCCTTATATTCCACATCTTAAAGCAATGGTAAATCATCAATTTCAGGTAAAAGTAACAGTCAACGTAAGACAGAGTCATCCTTTTGCATAAGCTTATTGCTTAATGGAATATTGCAAAAAAAAAAAAATTCGTTATTAATTGACTACTCACTCAAATAAGTCAATTTTTGTTCCATATATTATCTCATCAACCAAATGATTCACATCTTATCACCTATTATTCTATTTCAGGTCATCATATAATGACATTTTTTAGTGGCAAAATAAAACGATGGTGACATTGGATTGAGACTCAATTACTAATAACTTGAACCAACAAATTTTCTAAAGTAAAATAGTTAATATATAATTGAATTTCACACGATATTATTGTGCAGCCATCAAGAAAAAATCAGCTTATTATATAGTTTAAGATCATAATGTATGATAATTTTGTTCACTCTTTATAGTTTTTATCTTAAAAATGCAGTAACAATTATTTTTGATTTATTGATAGTGTCACAGTTTCTTATATTTAAAACATCCGTTGTAGTGATGATAGGATCTTCATATGCAGTTAACAAAAATTGTTCCATATTTCAGAAATCACTTAACAGAAAAAGTATACCATACTAATGCTGTATTGTAGATAATTTCAAGGCTTTAATTTTGCGTTAGCTAGTTTTTTTAGACTATTGATCATATTAAATTTTATTGTTTTAAGTGAAGATCATCATATAAGTGTAATTATAGCTCTTTATTAAATAATTGTTGAGATTGTTATATAAATATAAAATAAATTCTCAAATAACTAAAAGGCAACTGGTAGTTTATAACTTTTTAGGAATAAAAACTTAAATAGAATAAAAAAAAAAAGAGAATAGTGATTTCTTTACACCAATAATTGTCATGAAATTAATATTTCACTTCTGATGGAAGAGATTTGACTTGACTTTCAAAAGTTTTTGAATAATTGAATTATAATTAGTTTCATTCGTGGAAGTAGAGACGTGTTAGTTCCATGTAAGAGAAAAACATTATGAGAATCTTTAACATTATCGTTATTGGTTTGTTGGAAAAAGGACACTAGAAATCAATAACTCCTCTTTTGCAAAGTTAATATTAGTCGCCACCTGTTGAATAGTAATATCATCAAGCCAAGATTTTTAATGAACATTCCAAAACTTAAAAAAAAAAAAAATCTAATAATGAGGTTCCAGAATGTATTTACATAAAATACTTGTTTTTTATTAATTTGAATTAGACATATACATGGACACAACAATATATTACTAATACTGAAAAGTAAATAATGCTTAAAATAACTTTTAATAACGATTTAATTCAAAATTGTTATTATACATGTTAAGAAAAAGTAAAATTATGAATTCATCATCCTCAATATATAATAACATTCAAATTGTGTGTTGTATTGTAAATTTAGTAAAATATTATTTTCGTATTATCATATTCGTGTTTATATTTTTATAGATTAATAAGATTGGGAATTCTTTATTAAAATAAGTCATGTTATATTTGATTGATAGCCTGAAATCAAAGATTGTGTTGATGTTTAGAGGTAAAAGTTAATGGTGTGAAAGTTATTAGTAAAGTACTATAGAAATTTTTCATGATTGACCGTTTAATTATTATTTTCATTCAGAGCAGCTGTAATAATTCTTTGTTAAGAGTATATGTGTCACTACATCAAAATAAATTATCAATTATAATCAATTAATTGGTATCAGTCTGATCATTGAAATGAGGAGGGATGGATAGAGGTATTTAAAATTTTTAGACCCAGTTAACTTATAATGACTAAACTCTACACTTTCATGTTAAATTTATTCTATGAGATGTAACAACTATGAGATGCTTGCATTAGATGTTTAACTAGTAGTTAATTTTGAAGGAATGATTCTTAGAAAAAATGAGGTGTTATACGTCTGTAATTTAATTTTAGAATATCACAATTGTCTCATATTATTACATGTATATTAGTTAAAGCGCTCCTCTATAATTTTTATTTATTATATATTATTAAAGAATCCTCTTATTTTATGTAAAATGTTCGTTAATAAATAAATTAACAAATTTGATTGTGTTTTATAGAATACCATTCCCTTTTTTTATGTAATAATGAGAAAATTATTACATCATATTAAATATTGAAAGATGTAACTATGTTGGGAGAATCCGAAGAGAAAATATCGGGAAAATCTTACAATAATCGGAACTGAGCTAAAACTCACATAAGAGAATTACACCACCTTCAACCCAAAACTTAAATCTTAAGGCATTAGGTTTGCGGGTCTTCTTTCTTATATTTTATTTAACTTTCTCATTTATACCCAATGTGGGACTTAGACTCACATTTGCCTGAAACGACTTTCGATACAGGGTCAAACTGAGCCCATTCATCCAGTGACAAAGACGAACCATCAGACTCTGATACCACTTATTGGGAGAATCCAAGAAGGAAAACTGGGGAGATCTCACAAGAATGAGAACCGAGTCAGACCCATATAAGAGAATAACCTTAAGATATTAGGTTCGCGGGTCTTCTTTATATATTGTTCAACTTTTTTATTCATACCCAATGTAGGACTTAGACTCATACCTAAAGTCAATCCAATTTAATTAGTTTAAAAATAAACAAGAAGAAAATTCGAAAGAAGCGTGATTAAAAGTTTACTTTTTAAAATATTTTATTCTAAAATACAATAACACAAATTACTAAAAGATTTGGTTTAATATTTATGAGGAAGAATATTAAGATTAAGGTTATTTTAATTTATCTCAAAATTTTAATTTGAATTTTTAAGATAATTTGATATTAAAATTTCATTAACCAAAATTACTTAATTATTTAAATTGGTTGTAATTTATTAAGTAATATAATTAAACTTTCACTTCTTATAAATTCTTATAGCATAGTGAACAATAATTCTAGATTTGCATCTTAGAGCACATCTAAAGAACAAATATCCATTCACTAATTGAAATTGATTAAAGAAGTTTTCTCATAAAATATTAAGAATCAATAAAGTAAGAGACATAAATGAGTATAGTTTTATTTTTGTGTATAAGAATTGAAACACTTTTTTTATTTCCATTCAATATATTTATTATTATTAATAAAAGAAAGTAAAAAATATATATATAAATATAAATATAAAAGAATCATTAAATTTTTCATATAAAGAATACTAAGTTACGTCACAATTTATCTAAAAAAAAATTATTCATATAAAAAAGTAAAAGATAACAAACGATAAGAAGAAAATAGGACTTGACGATACTTAAATAACTTAGTTTTCATCTTAAGTCTTGTATGTGTTCATAAAATTCTTAAGAAATAAGAAAAAAAATCTAGACGAAAACTCTAAATTAGAAAATAAGAAGAAAAATTTAAACGATGACATCAAATTAGAAAATAAAAGAAAAATGTCTAGACAAAAAATCTATATGATGACTCCAAATTAGAGGATGAAAAGAGGAGGTCTCTAATAATTCTTTTTTCTTATTCTTTTTACATATGGATTCTCCTTGATTTTTTTTCTTTTCAATTAAAACTTTTATTTTTCCTCTTTTGTTATCTAAAACATAATAGAACATATTATAATAATAAAAAGGTATTCTAATTAAAATTAAAAAATAAGACAAATAATGTTCCATTCCAGCATTCTAAAATTATTTTATTCAAAGATAACGTAAATTAAAATTCATAAAAGGTAATTTAAAATCTGTGAAAAATATTATACTATTGTATATAGCCAAGAAGCATATGGAATGGCCACACATGATATTACGTGTACATGTTGATGTAACAACACTACAGCAAGAATATTTGTATTCGATGGGAAATTTATCCACTTCTATATGCACACATCAATCAATTAAGGAATATATCCTTCTTTCGAAATGATAATGACCCTAACACACATTCATAAATACATGGTTGCCACGTAAACCCCCATAAAATTTGTCAAAATTTTAAATTATTCTTATGCATGGATGCTCATCATCATCCTCTACGTAACTCAGAATCCTCAATTCCCACAATATTCATTGCAGTTAAAACCTGTTTTAGTTTCTCCCTGTTCATGCCACTCCAAAAAAAATATTCAAAAGTATTAACACATTGCATTTAATTCAGAGTACTGATACATTAACATCACAAACAAACAATAAAATATAACTATTTGATGTAAAATAAATTATTATTTTATTATTATATAATATTTTATTAAATAAATTAGATATTAAATAAATATAATTAATGAACAATAGCGTTAAAGAATAATTTTTCGTAATTCAGAACTCGTACATAATCAAACGTAAACGGAAGAAGGAAGCAAACACACATACGTAGAAGGAATTAATAAAGATTTGATCAATATGTCTCACTCCAAAACATTATATGCACTTTCAATATAAGCAATCTTTAAAAAAAATTATTGTCACCTTCTTTTAGAACTTTTTAAAATAGTTGTTTCAAATGTATTAATTATAAAAACAAATCCATATTTAGGGTAAGAAAAGTATATTATGTTGTTATGATTAATATATAGTAATTTATCATTGGAAAAATATTCAAAAAAAAAAAAAAGTTGATATCAGTATATATTAGTGAATGCACCCAAACTCAAGATTATATTGAAGCACACTCTCTAGATATTATTCCAGTACAATGTAGATTCGAAAAGCCGCAGGACTAGAAAGAAGAAGAAAAGGGCTAGGTTAGGACATTATAATACAATTAAACCAGCGTTTGTGATAAGGCCGTGTTTGGCTAGCTGTCTGCATTACCCTAGAATATGAGGTCACATTATGTATCTACGTAGAGGTTAATTTTCTAGAGCCATAGAGCACCAGCATCTCTGAGCATTTTCTTGAGTGAGCCATTGAGGTGAAGGGTCATGACAGTGTTGGCTGAACCCACAAACTTGCCACCAACGAACACTGCAGGGACAGAAGGGTTGCACCCGAGTCTCATCAGAGCCCATTCTATTTCCTTCCCTCTTGTGTCTTCATCCAGTTCATAGATTGCTGGCCCCACACCCTGCTCGTAAAACAGCCTCTTGATTGCATGACTCATCCCACATGAACTCTTGCTGAAGATCACCACTGCCTTTTGTGATGCCAACTTTGTTATGCGTTCCATCTAGGTTTATATATTTTTCTATCTACTTCCTCAGAATGTATACTATGGCTTAAGCTCAGTGTCCCTTCTGAAGTATATACTGATATGAGAAATAGGAGGGAATTAGATGAAGAAAAGAGTAGTTAGGGATTGGTGGGATGAAGGGTTTGGTTTGATTTTGTACATGTGAGGAGTAAGGGTGATATATAGTGATGAAAGGGCATGCATTGGTTGGGATTCTAAAGAAGGAGATAGCTAGGTAGGGGTGAAAATGTTGAAGGTTCTTGCATGAGTTGATGCTGAAAATATCCTTGATTTGAGAGGGACTTGTGTGGTGTGTTAGTTGCTCATTAAATGGGTAGCTACTTGTGTGACAAAGAATCTACTAGGCCATCAAGATAAGCCAAACACTGTCGGAAATGGGACCACCAAAATTAGAGGGAAAGAACATGAGGTGCTTCGTGTGGATCAAAACATTGTTCATTACGTGGGTTTCATGGTGCGTGAAGAATGTCAACTTTTATTGGGAGAATTTCTAAAATACTCTCACACTATATATATATTTTTGACAGCAACACTTCTTCAAGTAAGTGGCAAACGGAGTTAATTTTTTAAATAGTTAAAACTAAATTTATCGATATTAAAAAGTAATAAATCTACTAACTATGCGATAGTTAAGATCTTATTAAGTTTATAATATTATTTTCAATTTAATATAACATAGAAGTTATTAGGTGACATCATTTTGTTATATCTTTAAAGTTAAGTAATATGTAATAATTTGGAATAAGTTGAGAATCTCTTTAATGGTAGGAGAATACATACCACGTGGGATGAGCATGGAGGTTGACACATGCGGATAGGGATGTAGTTGCATTCCTTGAGTTGAGGTGCATGCATACGTATATACATACGTAGGGGATTGGAAATATGTGGAGTGATTATTATATACCAAACAAAATAAGAAACTCAAAAGAATTAGCATACACCTCGTTTTGTTTTTGGTGGTACGTGTGGATTGCAATGTTTAAACAACAAAATATCATGTCGTGAAGTCAAAAATTTATTCACATGAATATATCGGTTGTGGGATATTTTTGTGTATTACATATGTGTTGTTAAGTTTAATAAAATTTAAAGTTAGGTAAAATATTTAAGATGCGTGTCTTCAAAAATCAACAATGGTAATGTTGTTTTATAGAATGAATAAAGGAGACAAGACTCTTGAAAATAAGGAGCAACTATGAGAATGAATTATTTGGATCAAGACAATTTTATATTTATTAATTTGACTCGGGCATCTAATATTGCATTTAAGTTTAACCTGTGAGATTGACTTAAACTGGAGTGATGATATTTGAGAAGAATAAAAAGTATTAAAAAATAAAAAAGGGAATGTTTAACACATAGTAAAACTTTGCGATGACTCATTAATATAAAAATGAACGCGTCATAAAAATTATCTATTCAACGAAAAACTCTCAAATTTATTCTATAATAATATTTATATCTATAAAAATAAATGTCGTAAGTAACAGAGACGTAGAAGAGAGTACGAAGAGAAAACATGAAGTTGTAGAAGGGAGGGATTTGGAAAGAGTGGATCTTAAATTAGGAACCTTGCTATTGTAGAATTAGTGCTTCATAATTTATTGAGCAGGTCTTTTGCATTAAAAAATTGCATGTGAGAATACTGCACTTGATTTCAATTTCAGTATTGACAGACTAATGTAGTAATGAATGTTTAGGGATGGGAAGAATGTGCGAGTGTGGATTTTACATTGTTATTCTCATTTTTAAAAGTAAAAATTTATTCTTATTTTTATTCTTATACTTCACAGGTGTGAAGTTATGTATACATTTGTGTTTATTTTTTATTATTTTAAGTACTAATTAAATATTTTAAAAGAAATAAATCACAATAAGTAAAATAAAATATTTTGAATGACAAAATATAGAAAAATACAAGTTTTTTTAAATATCAAATATTAAAAAAGAAATTATAATTATATAAATTTTAAATGAAAATATCAAATCACAGCTGGATAAATATCAAATAATTATAAATTTTAGTGGAAATAATTAAATGTTTGTCCTGTAGACAAGTTCGCAAATTAAAAATTATACAAAAGTATTTTTATTGCTTAATAAATTAAAGATGTTTTATTAATTTAAAATTAAAATAAGTATGAGAATGAAGATATATATATATATATATATATATATATATATATATATATATATATATAATATATATATATATATTCTTTTTATGAGTAAATAAAAAAAGAAAATATAAAGAAAAAACACAAAAAGA
>Ga0099825_1008955_pt1 | contig 11617 bp, 3 predicted proteins | sample SiratroredBW_FD_76838 | JGI IMG/M metagenome (GOLD analysis project Ga0099825, IMG submission 76838) | Root nodule microbial communities of legume samples collected from California, USA - Siratro red BW | ecosystem: Host-associated > Plants > Roots > Nodule | place: USA: California | collected...
AAATTTAAGTATGATATACACTTTTAATATATAATAATATTAATAATAATAATGAGTTATAACAATAATAATAATAGTAATAGTAACAACAATAATAAGTGATAATGATAATAGTAATAATAAGTAATAACAATAATAATAGTAATAATAATAATATTAATAATAACATTTTAAATTTTTTTTTAGGATGTTACAATAGACAAGGGATTTGAATAATTCTCGCAACAACTCGGTATAAGACACTGAGTATCATCTGTGGAGCATCCTCAAAGTAATGACTAAGCTGATGCAATCAATAAATTCATTTTAAACTAACTGTTAGATAGCATTTATCACTAGACCAAAGGCCATAATCATTAGTCAGGACACAACTCTTTCTACTTAAGAGCGTAACAGCCCAAGCGTCACGATTCAATTGTGACTTGGCCTACCTGACCTCCGCCATAGGATAATTGATGCAATCCATAACAATCTCCCCCTTAACAATTGTCCCACTAGGAATCAAACTCTTCGATTGTAACTCAACCCACCTGGCCTACGTCACAAGACAATTGTCCAACCTGCAACAATCTCCCCTTGAACAATTGCCCCATTGGAAATCGAACTCGTGACTTTGACTCTGATACCAATTGTTGGATCGAGCACTTACCAGTAAACAAAAAACTATAGCCATTAGTTAGGACATAACTCTTTCTACTTTAGAGCGTAGCAGCCCAAACACCACGATTCGATTATACTTGGCCTACCTGTCCTCCATCACGGGACAATTGACGTCACTCATAACATGAACTCAAAAGAAGTTTGGACATGTCAAAGCTATATAGGCCGAAGAAATACTTGCATATGGGGTTATCATTGTACCCTTTATCATCTACTTAGAAAACTCTTTTTCGAATAACATGAGTCAGATGCCAAAATTATGGTTGAACTTAGAGAAACATCTTGGCGAAGATAAATTTTTAATACGAAGAACAATAATGGCAATCTAATGGTAGAATTAGACCTCGTACATGAAATAAGAGAAGAAGCCTAAGTAAGAGAAGATGTCACCAAAAATAGGGCAACACAATGTTATAATACGTGTGTTAGACAATGAGTTTCAAAAAGGTGACTTAGTATGGCGAAAACTCAAAAAAGTTTAAAAAGACAAACATGAAGGTAAATTTGGCACTTACCCAATAACATCCTCCCTTCGAAAGGAGCATACATGCTTGAAGAATTAGATGAAAAATTCATACCTAGGACTTGGAGTGCAACACATTTGAAAATGTACTTTAGTTAATTGTTGTGAATATGTACATTATAAAAGAATGATGTTCTCTTTTTCCTTAGCTTAGTTTTTATCGCTAAGGAGGGTTTGTTAGCAAAGTTTTAATGAGATACATTCTTAAGTAAAATAAAATTATTTTGTGTAGAATCGTTATATTTCATCGAATAAAAGCTTTTAAATGCAAACATATCGAGTCAAAGTTATTTGGTACAATCACATCATATCAAAGTTATTCGGTACGATCATATCATATCAAAGTTATTCAATGTATGTAGTTAAACTCATAAGATCAAAGTTATTTAATGCAACCACATCGAATCAAAGTCATTTGATGTATACAATCAAACACATCAAATCATAATTATTCGATGTTATACAACAAATCAATGTTATTTAATGTATATAAATAGTCATTCAAAGTAAACAACCAATGTTTAATCAAGTCATTCAAAATAAACAACCGATGTTAATTAGGTCATTCAAAGTAAACGACTAAAACATCATATCAAAGTTATTTAGTGTAAATAGGTAGGCGTTTAAAGTAAATTGTTAAAATATTGAATCAAAGATATTCGGTGTAATCAACTAAAGTCTTTCAAAATAAAGGACTAAACATTTGATAATTGATCAAAGGTATTAAATGTTGATAGGTGACTGAAAAATAAATTGATCAAAAGTCATAAGCTATAATCAATCAATATAATAGAACTTGTTTATTCAACAAACCATTCCACCTACATTTCATTTAAGAATTTCAAGTTTGAAAACTTATGTACCTACCAAACTCCAAAATACTTAAATATACATATTGATATCAGAGGGAGAGTACTCACTCACTTCAATACTCATATATTTTATATTATCCCTAATATTCTTTCCACTTTAGGATTGTAGTACTTCTTTTGGGTAAGAATAATAACAATAATAATAATATAAAAATAATAGTTAGATGGGTGAATTAAAGTTAGAAAAAATTCTAATTAACATTGGTAATTTTGTAACTTCAAACTATTTTTCATTGTAAATAATGCTGTAAAAAAATAATATAATTAACAAATTAAAATTTTCAAATTTCTCTTTGAAAATAATTTATATCCTTTTTTTTCTAACAGAATAGACTTTTCCTCTATCAACAGTAAGGCTTTATAATATCAAATATAGATGTTTGGAGAGATTCTAAAGTCAATAGTGTTTAAAAGTTTATTTCACTTTATTTATATAATATGGAGGTTTAAGTTAAAAAAAAAAACTAAAATGTAACACATTCGAGTTTTTAACAATTAATAGAAGATTTTTTTAAAGATAGAAAAGAAAGTTCTCTTATTTAAATATATTCTAAAAAAATTATTACATTTTGTATACTTTATTTAGCGTCTGTTTGTTTCAACAGATGTACTGTTCACGATGATATCTGCTGATTTGCGAATAAATAGTGAGATAGATTTGAGAGAGTAAATATAAAGAGGTTCCTGAGTTAAGTGAGAAGAAAGGCAATGAAAGTCACATCAACATGGTGTAGTTCCATTTTCACCCTTCGCTTCACTGTGATACATGCAAGGAGGGTGTTCTGACGTCATGTGTGGAGGTGCTCTGTGCCAAGCAAAGGAGAAAGAAGCTTGGAGATAAATATATAATCAATTATACCTTCAAATTTTCATACATAATCAATTATCATGATTTTATAATCGATTATGTATCAAACTTTTTTTATAGATAATTGATTATCTGTGATACATAATCGATTGTATGTATGCTTTTTAATTTATGTTTATACAATATTTATAAGTACAAATGTTTAATACTATAGCATAATGAAAGTGTAGCTCGAATGGCAGCTTGTTTCCTTGACGACAATTGCTTCTATAATATGTATATCTTAAAAGGATATGATATATTTTTTTTTTCTTAATATCTTGTATAATTTTGAATAAAATATTAACAAGCAATCTTGATAAATAATTATAAATTATTTGATAAATATTAATAAATTTTCTTAATAGATAATAAAAAATAATCTTATAAATATTAAGAAATGTCTTAATTTTTTTTCAACTAAATATCTTGTATAATTTTAAATAAAATATTAACAAGTAATCTTGATAAATAATTATAAATTATTTGATAAATATTAACAAACTTTCTTGATAGATAATAAAAAATAATCTTATAAATATTAAGAAATGTTTTAATTTTTTTTTCAACCAACATTAAATTTGTTATCATAAAACTAAATATTTAAAAATAATATGTTCAACTGAATTTTTAAAAATTAATCATATAAGTTGTAAATATCTTAACAACAAAATATCTTACTTTAACAAACTAATAAAAAAATAAAATAAGCATTAACGTGCAATTGAAAAAAAAAAATCTATTGTGCAAGAAATAATTGTCCAATAAATACAAATATTATTTTTACCGTAAAGAGAAATAAAAATATATCATATATATATATATATATATATATATATATATATATATATAACAGAGATGTTTCTGAGTGTGGGTATATAACAGAGATGTTTCTGAGTGTGGGAGTGAGAAACAAGTGCCTTCCTTAGCATGTGAGAGAAACTCTGTTCCTAATTCTCCCATCTTTAATTTTTTGTTGTCTCATTCATGTTATAATAAAATAAATATAATATAATGTAATATAATATAATATAATATAATTATAATTATTAATATTATTAAAATAATAATAAGTTTAATATAATTATAAAATAATAATAAAAAACTATTAATAATATTAATGTTAAAAGCTAAAAATAATAATAAATTTATATAATAACAATATATTGATAATAATAATTTAATTTTAATTTAAAAATAATTGATAATCGTAAAATTCTATCAACTAAGAAATAATAATTCATAAATCACACCTAACGAATTAATCATATTTTATTTTTAATTATTTTTAATCATAGGTAAAATTTGTAATTTTACAATTTTATCCATTAAAAAAATTAAAATATCAATCACATCTCACACATCTTCCATAAACTTTTCACTCAAGTCTCTTCATTTTTCTCTTAATCCAAACAATCACACTTTTTTTACACTTTCATCTTAATTCCGCTCCTTTAAATCTACTCCCTCAATCAAACAAAATAGTAGTGTAGATTTCTTACTTATATATTCTTTATCAGTGATATATATAATTTATAAAATTTCTAGCACCTATAATTGAAACGAAGCTAAGATGAAAAGATAAAAAAAAAAATACTTACATTGGAAGGATCAGGTCTAGAGGTTACTAACCTATTAACACATAAAGTTATAGATTATATTTTCAAACCATTATACAAGAAAAGAAAAGAAAAAAAGTTATAGAAATTACCTATGGGGCTATCATAGTTAACAAACAAAATACGTGGACGCTATATAACGTCTTTGGCCATTTTAGGTTTCCAATTTTAATATTTCCTTACATTCTAACCATTCTTCAAAAGGTTGGGATGAAGTTTCTATTCTTCCATTTACCACTTCATTTTCCTCCATCAAAACTTCCTTTTAAATAATAACAAACGAGAAATAGTTTATTTTACATGTCCAATACCTTGAATTTGACATATCGCATTGATTAAAATTATTTAATGAGTCTCTTGTCATTTAGAAATCTTTGTATGTAATATATCATCAAATATTAGAAGCACTACATCAATGTTCATCTACCCTTGCTCCTTTCTCACTATATCCCTCACGATCACGACAAAATTAAGAAATGTGCATTGGGACCAGCCGAAAAATCTGGAATTTGGCCAACATTTATAGTAATAATGAACCACCAATTGTATAATTACAATGACAATGACCTTGGTTTGTTTTGAAGTCAAAGAACCACGCACCTTATGCTCAAGTTGTCTTCTGGGGCACACCATGGATGCTTATATTTGCATAGGTATCGTGTGAACTTGTAGAAATTCAATATATTATTTTAGGGTTAACGTTTGCAATTTACTAAGCAAACTTATTTATTCCTTCTTCACTTACATACAATGTAAGAAAAATAGGGTTAAAATTCAAGAGTTATGTTATGTGTTATTGAGTTGGATTCAAGCAATGATGTCCTTATCACAAGTTTTCTTACATAAAAGTGAAGCCAAATTGACATAGTTTTGTTTTGTCATATTTTATTTATCTAAGCTCGATTCCAGCCCGAAAAGTTGGAATCTAATATCTCGGATATTCAGTCCAAAAAGGCAAAAGGTTGAAGTATGAGTTCCAAAAGTTAGCATGGATACAAATTGGGATCGAGAAAAGACATTGTTTGGGGTTTAAAATGGACAAAAGGGAATTAATTAAACTTCTACCAATCATCATTAACACGTTTCTTTTCATTTGGATCCTGATCAGTGGAATATACGGTCCTTTATTCGTGGAATACTATTGAACCCTTCGTTTTTTTTTTTTTTTTTGGTTTTTTATGTCTTTAACTTTTAAATTGAATGACTAATTGAGTATTGGAAAAAAAACTTTAGATATTATTCATATTTTGGCTGAAATTAAAATTGAAATTTTACTTAATAAAAGTTTGCATAAAAATAACACAATTCTGATAAGATATTTAAATTATTAAATTGAAATTGTTCCTCGTTAGTAAATTCACAAGTTGAATAATATCTACCTTTAAGAATTACTCTTCCATTTTGAATATTGTCGATGTATTAACGAGTAATTTTATCATGACTTTGTGTTAAAAAAGTTTTGTTGAATTAAGAAATATATTTATAAACTATTAGTAAACTTGTCTCTTGATGTACCACTCTTAAATTATTAATCGATAAATTTCATATATATGAATAAAAACTTATTAACTCATTAATTTATTTTTAAACAATTCTCATATTTGTTAACATAAAAATTATTAACAACATTCAAATCTTCTGAATATTTTTAGTTAATTTTGTTCCTCTTATAGTGAGTTGTAAAATAAGTCTATTCAATCTAATTTACTTTTAGTAGAATAAATTATTTTATAACCTGACTGACCATCATGAGTTGGTGAGTTAGATAAATTGAATCAATTAAATAGATTGTATTTTTTTCAATTTATTTTATATTATTATAATATAATTAAAATTAATTGATTCAACTTATCTATTTACAATAAAATAAATAAAGTGTTCAACTATTTCAGCAAGTATTAATAACTTAAAAAATAATATTATAAAAATAATAGATAAAAACTAAAATATTAGGTTATATAATTAAACAAAGAAGTAAATTAAGTATTCAAACTATTTTAATTTTACCTACATTTGAAAAATTATATATTCTTTTAATTCAACCAATTTCAAAACTGTGATAAAACTAATGAATTTAAATTAAGCTTGACACTATATTAACCATCATGTTAAAAGTAACTCATAAAAGAGAAAGCGAAGTTTTTTTGTCCTTTGATTAGACTTGGGATACTTTACTAGAAGATTGGCGGAGCTGGACCAAAGAATAGAAAATCCTGCAAATAAAATTCCAAAAGCATCAATTTAACATAGTGATCTTAGATTGTTCCTAAAATATTCAAAGGTTTTCCCAAAGTAAATGCGAGGGTAAATTAGTCACTCTAGAAATACACCCTATAATTGCTTTGGCTCCATCGTACCCGTGCGTCTTTAAGTCCCACATCGGTTTCTCCACATAAAAGCGTTACAGCTTAATACCTCATTAATTATTGTTAAATGTAAATTTTGTTCTGATTTGACACTTCACACGTGCAGCATTAAATGTAAGTTCCACGACAAAATCCTCATCGTCCAATTCAACACTCCATAAAGTAATCAATATCCACCGTCACATTTTAATTTCTATTTTTCAAATAATTTTATGTTTTAAACTATTTGTTACTTTTCCTTCAAAACAAAGAATATTAGTTATTGAAAATTTTCTACATGATTTTTAAAAATAATTGGACTGCTCAATCATGTATAACTCTAATTGTACAATATAATTATTCATTTGCAACATAAGAGCATTTTTAACATGGTTGTAATTTGGTATAATTCATTATTTTCTTTAAGACATGTTTGTGCATCACTTTAAAGGAAAAATAAGATGAGATGAAAGAAATGTTATCTTAACTAATAAAATTAATTTATCTCTACATAACACATTTTCTATAGTTCAACTTTTCTCTCTCTATCATTTTTCTTTGTTTAAAGGAATTTGGTTAAATATTTTTTCCCCAAATTCTTAATATTTTAAATAACTTAATTCACTAAGTGAAATAAACTTCAAATATGTTTATATTATTATCAAACTTTAAATTTAAAGGGAAATTTCATAAATTTATATTTTTTTAAGTAGGTCTTTATTAAAAATTGAATTTGATTGACTATTTAAAATATTTTTTTATTTAAATACTCTAGTTTGATTCACAGCATCAATTTAATTTTACTTTTAATTTTCTATCCAACTTATTGATCAATTGTTATTTTTTTATTCATTAATTCTATCATTCTTTCCAACTTATTGATCAATTTTATTTTTTTCATTCAATCTCTTTTAATTCTATTATTCTTTCCTTAAAAATAAGTTGATAAAAAGGATTTAAGGTTTACAATCAATAGATAAAAATATCAATTCATTCATATTTATTTAATCTCCTTCAACTCACTTCTTTTCTCTCTTTAAAAATAAGTTGATGAAAAAGGAGAAAAGTGAGTTAATGGAAGAATTGTAAACAAAAAGATATAAATAATGTATCATCCTATTAGCACTAAAATCAAATAATAAGTATTTAGATAAAAATAAAAAATATTTTAAAGAATAAATAAAATGAAAATATATTTATTAAAAACTCAATATTAAAAATAGTTACATAAAAATTAAGCCAAAAATTGATATTATTTTTTTAAATTATAATATGATAACACTATAAGAAAAAAAGCTATTTAGAGATCAATTTTTAGCTACCAAGTGAAATAGTTGTTAATTGTGACAAAAATAGTCACCAAATTAAATTTTGGTTGCTAAATAACTGCAAAATAGAAGTAATGATTCAATTTAGTGACTAACTAAGTCAAGATCATTGGTATCTAAAATTAGCTACCAAAGTTTTAGTGACCTATGCCATTAGATTCTAAATTGGTATCTAATTAAGTTAGAGACTGATTTAGAATCTAATGGCATAAGTCACTAAAATCTTGGTAGCTAATGTTAGATACCAATTATCTTGACTTAATTAGTCACTAAATTCAATCATTATTTATATTTTATAATTATTTAGCAATCAAAATCTAATTTGGTGACTATTTTGGTCACAATTAAAAACCATTTCATTTTGTAGCTAAAAATTGGTCTCTAAATAGTTTTTTTCTTGTAGTGTAGTAATTAGACATTTATATCCCTATCTAGGCTTAAAAGAGGAAAAATGATTGTTTATTATTCTTACCGGAAAGGAACGCAAATCTATTAAGGTGAAAAAAAAAGTAATATTCTTACAAAGTCAAGTTTATACCTTTAAGAGTTGATTAAGTTTGAGGAAAAATTCACTTGTAGAAGATTCACTAATATTAAAGTCACTAAGAGTTAAATAAATTATACAATATATGAGTATAAAAGTGAATAACAAATTTAGTACTTCTTGTGAGATTGGTTTGTATTTATAGGTCTTTTAGTCTGGGTTGATGTATTCAATAAATAAAAGATATGATTGGTTATGAATTATTACTATATATGTGAATAAATATCTGAGTTATACCTGCTTTTTCTAGCTTGCATCTTATTCAATTAGATTACATTTGATTTGATTGGATTTTATATTATTATACATATCTTATATCTCTGTATATCTTGGATACAGGTAAGTACATCATCATGAATGAAATGCAGATGGACCAATTTGATGGATGAACAAGTTTCAGTGTTCTACAAGTGTTTATTGAATTATTTTGATCCGATGATATTTTATTTGTTATAAGTTGAATTATTTTGAGATAGTTATTTATTATCAAATGACTTTTAGATTGTGTTGATCTAATATGATGGTTGTATATTTTCAAATGACTTCGGATTATTGTGGTGGTCTTTTATTTTCAAATGATTTTCCATTACTGTTATGGTCATATATGTTGAAACAGTTTTGAATGATGACCGCTTATTTTAGATGACTTCGTACTATGATATGATGTGATAGTTGTTTATTGTTAGGTGACTTCAGATTATGATGATTACTTATTTTCAAACAACTTTGGATTAATATAATGGTCATTTATGTTCTAACAACTTTGTATTACTTTGATCTAAAGTGATAGTCATTTATTTTCAAATGACTTTGTGTTGTGATTTCATGTGATGATTATTTATTTTCAAACAACCTCAGATTATGATGATTGGTTATTTCAAGCAATTTCGTACTATGATTCAAGTGTGATGATTTTTATTTTCAAACAAATGCAAATAACGATTGCTTATTTTCAAATGACTTCATATTGTGATATGATGTAATGACCATGTATTTTCAACTATCTAGATGTTATTTCAAATAACTGTATTGCTTTGACCCAATGTAGTGACAATTTATTTTCAAATAATCTCAAATTGTGATAGTCATTTTGTCTTTCAGATGACTTTATTGCTTCCATATGATGTAGTAACAATTTATTTTCAAATGATCTCAAATAGCTATGAATTTTTTTCATCTAATGTGATGGTCATTTATTTCTAAACGAATTTATTACTTTGATCAAATTTAGTGGTTGTTTATTTTCAAACCATCTTGAATATATTTTGATTTTTTCATTCAATGTGGTGGTTGTTTATTTTCATACAACCTCGAATGACTTTGGATTTAATTTCTTTGAGCGACTTAGATATGGAAAAGAAAATTTTATTTCAAGTGTACATCATTAAAACTTTGCTAATAAAAAAAAATCGTTAAACTTTGATAAAAAGAACCTAATAATAACTGAGTTAAGGAATAAGAGTACATCATGTCATTACAACGATTTAATTTAAGTATAATATATCTTCAAGTTGTATTATACCTTGTTGATCACAAAATTGAGAAATTTTCTTCCACTTACCATTATTACATGCTAACTGTTGTGTATGGGAGAGTGACATCGTCCTTTTAGAAAAGATTTTCCATGTGATTTTTAAAGCTATTGATAAATTATGCTTCCATATGAAAATTGGATGAAGTTGAGATAATAGTTCCACTTCCAATAAAAACTATAAAACTTTGTGATAAGAAAAGTTTTACTTAGGTTTCAGGTTTCATAGTGAGTACCAAATGTTCATATCAAAAAAAAGTGTGATTCTCTTAAAGTGAAAAAGAAATATTTTTAGAAAGTCGAGTTTATATCTTTAATGATTAATTGTTGAGTTATTGACGAAATTCGATGAAAGATTTATTTACATAAGATTATCCCATGCTCAAATCATTAAAAGCTAGAAAAGTTATACAATATATAAATATAAAAGTGAATAAGATAATTGAGTGATTATTTATTGTGAAAGTGGTTTGTATTAATCTTTTTAAGTATTTAATTAAATCTAATTTAATTAAATTTTATATTATTATATATATATATATATATATATATATATATATATATTACATGTAAGAAAAAAAGTCTATTTCGTTTAATTGTTAGTTGCTGTTATAAACTGAGATAAAAAAAAATAAGACTGCTTATTAAGCACGGAAAGTAGGATTAGGAAAAAAATTTAGTTCATGTTTATAAAATAAGATGAAAATTTGTATCAAATAAACTGAAAATGAAACACAGTTATAAATTAAATTTTTTAATCGCTATTTACTCATCTTTTAAAAATAAAATTAAAAAAAATTAAAATAATAAGACAAATTAAAAGTTTTTTATAATACTAAAACTAAAAAAACTATTTAACGTTTATTTATTTTGGATAACAAATTAATAAGATGAATATATCTCATCTATTATTAGAACCATTATACAAAAGAAATATAACTTTTTTATTATTGGTGTTAAAATTCATTCGGATGAAGTGAAAAAAAATGTTTGAAGTTATTTTATATAGGTTTAATTAAGTTTTAAATATTTTATAATTTTTTTGTATTTTCAATAGAATTCTTATAAAAAAAATTAATTGTATTAAGTATTCAAAAATATTTTTTATTTTTATTTAATAACTTCGTCATTTAATGTTTAGCGGTGACCTGATTTTACTTTGTATTTTTATATTCAACTCGGTTATTCTATGTCCAACTTTTTTAACTCGCTCTTCTTCTTTTTAACATCAAGTTGAAGAAAATTGAAAAGAAAAAAAAAAAAAAAAAAAATTAAAAAAAAAAAAAAAAAAAAAAAAAAAAAAAAAAAAAAAAAAATTAAAAAAAAAAAATAAAAAAAAAAAAAAAAA
>Ga0099825_1008959_pt1 | contig 11613 bp, 7 predicted proteins | sample SiratroredBW_FD_76838 | JGI IMG/M metagenome (GOLD analysis project Ga0099825, IMG submission 76838) | Root nodule microbial communities of legume samples collected from California, USA - Siratro red BW | ecosystem: Host-associated > Plants > Roots > Nodule | place: USA: California | collected...
AATATATATATATATATATATATATATATATATATATATATATATATATATATATATATATATTACAATTTTTATTTATAAAAATAAAATATATATAATTTTTTTTTAAATTTAAATAATAAAATATATTTTTTTTTTTTTTTTATATAAATATTTTAATATATATATATATATATATATATATATATATATATATATATATATATATATATATATATATTAGATAATAGGAGTGTTATATTTTCAAAGAGATAACTTTTTTCTCTTAGAATGTGACATTTCGTTGAAGATATATATTGGTTTTGTTTTGCTTTTTTAGAGAATCAACTTTCGGGAATACAAATTTTTGGTAACACTGCACCTGAAAGTCCAATTAAAGATATTTTGCACAGTTTTTGGAACAATTTTTAAGTGTGGTGACCACTTATTCAATTCTTAGTTTCATTTCACAGCGCTTCTATCACCTTGCATAGAAGTGATAAAAGATGCTTTAATATCATAAATGTTTTCATCAAATTTATTAAATTTTATATAAGTTTTAATTTTCTAAATAGATTAAGAGTATTTTAATTATAGCTTCATAAGTTTAACATCTAAATCTTATTTAATTTTAGCTTTAATCAAACTTGTACGAATATCTAACTTAGGTTTTAGGTTAACCTGTTTTATATTTTTGACATATATAAATAATTCCATAATTCTTAAAACAACTATTATAAGTTTTATTTAGAATAAGAAAAATTTTATACAGAAAGTCTCATTAGATTTGGATGAGTAGGAATGAAGTAACAATCCTTTTAGCTAAATTGTTTAAAATCATTTAGTACTCTTGAGAAGTCTTATTGCTACAATAACTGGAGATATAGATAAAGAGACAGATGTCACCCACTTACATGGTAAAAAAAATCATATTTATTAGATGATTTTTATTTAAAATATTGTTTATAGTTCTGTTTTTTCCATCTGGCTGTTTATGTTAACAAAATTGTTAAATAACTTATTTTTTATTAAATTTTTGGATTTTTTTGAATAGATCCCCCACAGAAGAGGTTAATTACATTAATAATCTTTAAATTATTTTAAAACATTATATCACATTTATTTGATATCTTAAAAAATATAAACATTATTAATGACGAAAACTTAGCAAAAAATTATTATATTGATGAAAAAGCATAATATATATTTTGACTAAAATTTTAATTTAAATAATTAAAAAGAGACCCACCTAATAATATTTCGTGAATATTAAAATTTATTTCTTCAACCCTTGTAATAATAGTTTTTATGAAATATGTTATCTTTTATAAAGTTTAAATTTTAATTATACTTCATTAATTTACTTAACACATTATGAGATATTTAAAATGTTAATAAACTTTTACATAGATAAAAATTGATGGACATATATTATTTGAAGTGAAATAATTATGTTTTCTGTGAAAAAAATGTTGTAAATAAATAATTTCATAAAATTATTATTTACATTTTCAATTTAATCAAATTACACAGCCAACTGTTTGTATAATATATTTTTATCATAGAAAACATAAAATTTTCCAAAACCATCATGATTTATTTGATCGTGGATAAAGTTATTTTTTTAGTAAACTAATGTTATTAGAAGATGATTAATGTTTAATGTTATTTCACAATTATAGGCACATATAAAAAGATGTACATGTCTGTGCATAGGTAATTAGAGTTATATTTCACTCTAATAGTAAAAGTAATTTATATATGTGATAAATAATAGGAGTATGATACTTTCAAGAGAAATTTGTTTTCTCTTATACGTGGTGATTTTTGTGAAGTTATTTGTTGTCCTTTTAGAAAGTCAACTTTCGGGAACATAAAATTTTTGGTGAGACTGAAATTGTGAGCCCAATAGAAGATAATTCATTCATGTTAGATTGAGCAAATTTAGGTGTTGTGACCACTTCAATTATTTGTTTCATTTCACTGTTATTTTACCACGCTCTTCAGAGATGATAAAAGAAGCAGTAGAATCATAAATGTTACTACCAATTCACCAAGTTTTATATGAAACTTTTCAAAATATATTAAGAATATTTTAACTGTGTAGAATGATGCACGGAATCATAGGTTTAGGATTCAAATATTATCATTGAGATATGTTGTTACTATGATATATAAAATTTTAAATTTTAAATCATAAAAAAGTTTTAAAAATTATATCTTAAAAACATATACTTTTGTTAACAGTTAAAGAAAATATTAATTAGAAGGTGGATTGTAAGAACCTTGCATTATTAGAATAAAAGCTATAAAATATTTAAGACTGAAGTAGGAGAAAGAAACTCAAAAAATAAAATGACATCTGCAAAGGAGATTATGTAAGAAGATTAAGGAAAGAAGTTACTTAACACTAATATGAAAAAAAATGGATAAATTGAACTAAATTGGTAAGTCTGAACAAAACTTTAGAACCAAAATAAAGAAAATCTAATGGAATTATGTATTCCTTTAACTAAATTGAATTCAACTATGCAAAATATTAGAATTATTTCCAATAAATATTCTATTTTAAAGTATATTTTTTTAAGTCATGAATTATATTTCAGTTTAGGTTCAATAATAAAAAATTTGATTTTAAAAAAAGTAAATTAATAAAATAATTGTATTCAATTCTTTTAACAATTCTAATTAATATTATTCCATAAATTACAATCCTAAAACATCAATAAAGATGTGCACATTAAACCATATTAATGATGTATCTGAATTTGGTTAACCTTCTCCTTTCATAAAATATTATCACATGATTCTTTATTAAAAGCAAAATTTGTTTCAAATCTAGGTTGAAATAAAAGTTATAACACTTTTTAATTTTATTAACTAAATTTAATTCAACTCAAGTTTCTAAATTCTAAACTTACTTCTATCAATTGAAAAACAAGAAAAAATTCTAAAATTCTACAATTAAAAGTTGAATTAAAAACTAAAGCTAAATTATTTAAATCACTCACTACTCCTGAAAAGTATTGCTACAAGAACCGGAGACAGAAACCAAGGTCACCCTCGTAAATATCTCCAAAAACAAAGGGCATTCTTCGAACCTCACACCTATAAATTCCTAATCTCACACCCTCCTTCAAATCCCCCAACCTTTATTTTTATCAACCATTCATCATCACTTCCACTGCAACTTTCTCCAACTTCTTCAGAACCACAGCAACAACAGAAGAAAAACACAGTACGAGAAAAAATGTCCGCAAAATGCAGCCAAATCCGACACATCGTTCGGCTCCGCCAGATGCTGCGGCGCTGGCGCAACAAGGCCCGCATGTCTGCAAACCGCACACCACCAGATGTGCCTGCGGGACACGTGGCAGTCTGCGTGGGCACCAACCTCACCAGATTTATCGTGCGCGCAACGTACCTGAACCACCCCGTCTTCAAGAAGCTTCTCCTCCAAGCCGAAGAAGAGTACGGTTTCTCCAACCACGGTCCATTACTCATCCCCTGCGACGAAGCTCTCTTTCACGAGGTTCTCCGGTTCATCTCCTGGTCCGAGTCAGCAAAACCGAACCGGTTCGTAAACCTTGAACTCGACGACTTAAAACAACACTGCCACGTCAGAATCAACAACAATCTCGATTTCTGGCCAGAGTCCAGACCGCTCCTACACTGTCCAAGTGACAAAACCATCTGGTAACTCTCCGACCAAACTGGTCGGATTCTGAATTTTCCAAAAACGGTTTGGTTAAACAAACCACGGTTTGGTCTGGTCGAGATTTGAGTTATGAGAAAGTTTATTATGATTATTATTGATATTACTAAGTTGAGATCTCATTTTAGAGTGAGTTAGAGTGAGAGAGAGAGTTTGTTTTGATGTGATTTGAGTTACACATATCATGAAACCAGTGTTAGAAGAATGCGCCGGGAACCGCCGATGGAGGAGATGGCACAACCGAGTCGTCCCGGGTTCGGATCCGAGTTGAGTTGAGGCTGTGATTTCATGCCTTTTTTCAGGCTGCGATATGAGTCTCTAACTGTCATCGTAACACACACATGTTGTAAAGCAGCACTTATGTGTATGTATTTTATTCCATCAAAGCAAATGCAAATTAAGTTGTAAAGAATTTTCAAACTCATTTCACTACGCCTTATAAAAATAGTTTAACTTTTTAATTCAATTTCATCCTTCATGAAGTGATTACTATATTAATTTATGGTGTTAAAATTTTGTTATATTTAAAAAAAAAAAATAGTTGGAGTAGTGTATTAAATATATTAATGATAGCAACCCACGTGAAAGAAGCAAAGAACAACGCTAACTCTGTTCTTCTATTTCCCTCTCTCTCTCTCCCAACTAGCTTCCAATGTATGTTTTCACCTGATATTGGTTCTGTTCCAAGAATACTCTCATCACTGTTCTTTTCCTTGCAATTTTTGTTATATTTTGATGAAATGAAATTTAATTTTAAAGAAAAAAAATTCATTGACTAAAAGAAAGTAAACATGATCACACATCGCAATCATGCAAAAGAAGGTTTTTTATTTTCATGAGACAGAGAGAGAAAGAGAGCGTTTTTGTGCCAGCTAATTCCTCACCTAATTAAGCACAAGTATTGATTATTCCTGTAAATAATTCAAATTAATGTATCCCCTTAACATTTTATAAAATAGTTATTATAATTGAAGAAAGTTGTAAATAAATTGGTTATTAATTATATACAATGTTTCAATTACTGGATTTTAATATCAATGACCTTAATGTATGATTAAGTCTTAAGAAAAAAGATAAAAGGAAAAAGAATGGTGACAGCGGAGCTTGATGCATGTATGACTGAGATTAGGGTAACTTTTGTGTGTTATTTTCATTGAATGTGTACAATTTGGAACAAAAGAAACATGTTTGTGAGAAACGGAATCGCATGGGTGTCCACCATGCATGTTCGAAGCATTGTGTTCATTCGAATCCTTTGACGAAATGTATGACCCAACTCGAACCAGAAAATAATGTTGTTGTCACAATCAAATAGTATCTTTTCAACAATGTTGTAGGCTTTAAGATCAAGTGCTCAATATACGGAAAGAACACTTTCACAAGTTTGGCATTTGTTTTTTCTTTTATTATTTTTTTGTTTGGTTTGACAAATTTGTTTTGTGGTGGCAGAGAATTTCTGTGAGGAAGTATAGGTGGTGATGAAAGTGGAAATCCTTATCACTTGTTTACCTTCAAAAACAGAAAAAATGACCATTGACACGTATTGGTTCTCGATGTGGAAAAAGCCTAAACCGTACCAATCATGAAATATGGTGTGACCCAATTTCACATTCGAATTTGCATCACACCACCGTATCTTTATCACTAATCAAAATTCAAATTTGATTCATTCTTCATATGTTAATAGGTCAGATGCTTTTTGTTTCAGATAACAAAATTACTTTCTACATAGTAGACTTAATTTAGTATCTAGAGTCTATTAGATTTAAAATATACAAATTCTTTTAAATATTTATTTATCTAAAACTACTTTTCAACTTTTGGCTTTTGTGACAATAAGTTTATTGCCTGAAATTCTTTTCCTTCTTTATTACTTTAGATACTACATTTATAATTATCTTTTTCCTTAGACACAAAGTCTGTTCTTCACTTATTAGGCTTCTTCTTTGGCAGTGCCTTTTTTAAACTTGTCAACAAATTTGGTTTATTTGCTTTATGAGTTTGAGAGTTTCAGCATAAATGGTTTATCTGACAGAAATTGTCATAACATTTTACATTTTACATCTTACATTGCAACTACTCATCAATCATAGTTTTTTTTAGAAGAGGCTAATTCTACTAGTCATAATGATGGATAATGAGGTCTAAATTAATAAAGAAAAAATAAAACATAAAATGATTATACAAAAAGTCCAAGTCCAAATTTTGTTTTATCAATAATCAGTAGGTTTTAGGAGAATAAAAGCCCATCAATGTTTTGGCCCAACAGTACAATAGCAATGAACAAGTGGTCCATAATAGAAATCGGGCTCTGCTACATTGACTATTGGCCCACAATAGACCAGCTGAAATGATTCTTCATTAGAAATTCAAAAATATTAAAACATTCACTTTATCAATAACATCTTCCATTTGAATAAATAAAAATCTTTTTGTCCCCTTTTCAAGAGTTTTGGATGATTGAAAAATCCAGAATGCCAAAACTGTTAAACAGGTAGTGACAATAGTGCAAAGAAAAACAAATAATTATTAATTAATTATTCTGAAATTATTATTCTAAAATAATATCTTCTATTTGAATATTTGAATAAATGAGAAATTGTTTTGGTCCCCTTTTCAAGAGTTTTGGCTCCTCATGATGATTGAAAAATTCAGAATGCCAAAACTGTTAAACAGGTAATGACAATAGTGCAAAAAAATCAATCCCCACTTACCTAGCAACACAACAAAGAAGAAAATTATTAAAATATGAAAAATGATAGATGAAATGGTTTAATCTATGCACACAAGAGCTCGTTCAAATATAAAAAATAAAAAAAAATAAAATTGAGAATTGATTTGAGTGAAAATGAATTTGATTAAACAGTTTTAATGGTGGAAGAAGAGATGAAAAATTGAGTCAGAAATGGAAGATAATAATATGATGCAACAATGATGAAGAAAAGAATTGATGGAGTGGGGTAAGGTGCATTAATCAGTCTCTGTGTTGTTTCAGAAGGCAAAATCCCAATGTTGCTTGTCTTCATTACTCCTGCAATTGCACCTTTGTTTCATCTTCATTTCCAAGGCCATGCAACAAAATCAAATATTTTTGTTACAGAGCTATTAAATTGTATATAAAATTGTGTGAAAAACATTATCCCTCAAATATTCTAAAATGTATTTCATTTATATTTTCCAAGTGAGTGGAACAGGTGAAGTGAGTGTTTTGAGCTAAAAGATAATTTTATTTTTTCTTTTTCATTAATGAAAATTTATTGTAAGGTATTAAGTACTGAAAATGCATGAAAGTCAAACTGTCTTTGACTTTAAAAAAATTTGCAAGAAAAATGTAAGAATTGGCATGTGAGAGAGAAGAGTAAGAAGAATCCAATGCATGAGATAGAGATTGAATTGGGAATGGGAATGGATTGACATGTGAAGAGAGTGTCATGTCTGTTCAACATTTTGCTCTGAACATCACAGGCCACGGACCACACAACACAAACCCAAACTCTATTTGACTTTGATACATAAGATCAGATCAAACTATTTTTTCTTCATAAAATTAGGTATCTCAAATAACCCTATCTTATACTTTGTTCACATCAATTTGAAGATATTTAGTTTTAGAACTCTTCATATGATGCAACATTTGATGAAGAACAATGGCATTGTCTTTTGTAAACTACTTTCAAGTGTGTTGATGAGTTCCTCCAAATCAGGTCTTAACCTATTCACAAGCACCTTGGAAATAAACATATAAGCCCTGAAAAAACAAAACCAAATGTTGATGGGTTGAAAGGAAAAAAAAAAACTTTAAAATATGATAGAATCGACTTTACATCTTCAGTTATTTTTATTATTATTTTTAGATGTTTTTTCTTTTATCTCTTATCGAATTAATTGAATTGAAGGATTTTTCTAAAAATATCTGTTCCTTTTATATTTTTACTTCTTAGAAAACTATATATTTAATTTATTTTTTATATATTTTTATTTCTTTAATTTATTTTCTATTTCTATTTCCTATATTTCACTCTTCAAAGCTAAAGAGGGCATTAGTGATATTGCTTTCGCTCTTAAAGATCAAGCCTTTGCCTATGCAAATGCAAAGTGATTGATTATTAAACCCATTACTCAATAAACTTATTAAAATATTAAAACTTAATAAACGAATTATTAAAATATTAAAATTTATTTAAGAAATGGATGTATTTTATGAAATAATCTCCCATAACTTAAATTTATTAGTTCATATGAATATTAATTTAGCCTTGAGATGATTTTGCGTAAGTCCCACGCATAAGGAATAAAAGACAAATTTTTCATGTTTTTTTTCTCGATTTGCAAATGGATTTGGAGGATAGTAACTTTCTTGTCAATATACATTTATGAGATGACATGAAAGGAAAACTATTTGCAACTATTATGTTTACTTTTATATAATTGTTTTTCATTCTTTTGCTTTGATGTGTATTGATTTTACACATAATATTATTTCTTATTTGTTACAATGTTCACTCATATTTCTCATAATATATTACTTCTTATTTTTATCACAGGAATCTTATTTAGCCAACAATTACTACATTGCATTGCTTAATCATGTAAATAATGTAGATAAGTTTAACTAATAACATCAATAATATCCTTAACAGTTAAGACTCTCCAAACAAAAACGATGGTGTTGAAAATATTAGACCACAATTCTAAGTTAACCAATATTTATACATTATGCATGTTCACAAATTTTAAGTGATACTCAAAATTTGCGCGATGGATTAAACAATTTAAACCTAATTGTTTGAATAAATTTTGATAAGATGCTTAAAAAATTGATGATCTTGAACAAAGATTTGATTAATTATGAGACTCTTCATCATTAGGAAACATGTTTTTTTGTTGTTTTTAATTTTTTTTCATTTTAATTATTGTAATGTAACTTTATTTTTTATATTCTTCCACTTTTTTTTATTTTAATTACCTAATTAAACGTGACACTTACGTAAATTGAGTCTATTGTTTCAAGTTTTAATTCCTTTAAATTTTGGTATTAACATTTTATAATTTTTTTAATTATAATTTTATTTTAATTTCAATTTAATTTGATAAAAGTATATCTTTTACATTAGTATATATGCCGACGATATCAAATAATTCATAATTATTTTACAGATACTATTGTAATGAAAATAATGATTTAACTAAAGTAGGTATAAAAATTAAATATTAAATCTAAATTTATTTTTAAGGCAACAATATGATCATTGTCCAAATACATCAATCAAAAATAAAAATCTATTACATTAATCAAAGCAGTTATAAACTTACATCTCATTTATATTTTTTTATTTTTTATTTATTTTTGCTATGGGTCTGTTTCTCTTGAAAATCTTAATTATGTTTTTTTTTTTTACTTTTTTACTTTGTTTCTCTTATTCCAAACCATCGTAATTATGCATATTTCTTAAGATAATTCTTGATTATGTATATTCCACTCCATATTCTTGATTATGTTAAAAATCAATATATTCAAAATAAAATTAAAGTGAATATATATGTTGTAGAACTTACTTATGGAGGAAAGAATTCACGATTTCAGTAATTAGAATATTTATCTAAAAAATTAATTTGTTCAGTAGTAGTGCTTTGAATTCTCGTGGGAAAAGAAAATTAATTGATTACATCCCATGATTGTTACACTTTGTCTTAAACACCAACAATGTTATGCACTATGAACAATAATTAAAACAAAGATAGAGTACTTATGAATAGCCCAGTATTGAAATTGTCATAATTGACTTGATTAAAGTTGTTATGGATCGAAATCTGAATCATTGGATTCACGAAAATACAGTACATTTAGCATTCGGAGGAAGACTGAAAATAAAAAACATAGAAAGCACAATAGAAAGTGCAGACACCAACTTTTTGCTTTATTCTTTTCCGCTAAAGTTTTTGCTTGTACAAGTACCAAAGGCAAATCGAATCCCAAGAAAGAAATATTGAAAAAAATTCTTGTGATTAATTCATATATATTACTGGTTCTCAAATTTTTATTCAGATTTATATAATTAAACAAAAACTAAGTAAAGTCTCTTAGGTTAAAAAATTGCTTTTGTCAACCGTTTAAATAATATTATCATTTCACAATGATGTGATAGTCGTTGTTAACGTGGTAAAGAATAAACTTGTAATATTATATTTTATTTTAAATAAATTTAAAAAAAGTAAGTGAGTTTTATATAAGGAATAAAAGATTAAGTGACTAAATGAGTATAATAGAATAAAAATTGAGGTAATTAAAAAAGACATAAAAAACTTAAATTAGAATGTTATTGTTAAAGAAAAAAACTTTGAGAAATTTGTTGTGATCTTGAAACTATAAAAAAAATAAAAGTTTTAAGATTTTTCATTTTGAAAACGGGATTGAGAGAAGAAAGAGTTCAATGGTTTAGACAAAATAAAAAAGAAGTGCATAGACAAAGAAAAACTAAAACCATAATATTCTTATATCATACAATGAACTATCTTATACAATTACATACATCAAGTCCAATAAACTATTATTAAACTTTTTTTTTCCTAATAATTATTTTTATACAGTCACTATCTCTAATTAAAAAACTATTATTTTTCACGTAATGTGAAGTGATGGTGTGAAACCACCGTAATCCTACATTATTATACGTTGATGAATACGGAGTGTATATAATATGATGATTATATTACCCAATTGAGGCACACACTCTTAAAAATTGTTTCGTATGAAGAAAGCAAGTTTGAAAAAATGGACTGCAAAAAGATGAAAACGCATGGGTGCACAATTATTAGAAATGACGTGCTGTGTTTGGTCATCATTCTGTCTATAAACGCTCTTTCACCACCGCACTTATTCACAACGCCACATGTCACGTTCCAAAATCAATTAACACCCACTTACTACTCATAAATTTTCCATATACTCTTATGTTTTTGGATCAGCATTGATGTGAAATGAATAACTCACCCAATTGACCTAATGAGCTTTAATTTGGGTTGAAATTATTCACTTTTTTTTCTTGCCTTATTAAGAAGTGTGTGCAGAAATAGATTAGTGGCAGCATTGTCACAAGGGTCTGAGTCTCGCACCTTTACACATGAAGATGAGAATAAGTTATTGGCATGTTGTAGCTGGAGAATTTTTGAGGGAATAATTTGATTTTGATGTTACTTTTGTACATGCATGTGCCTGCAACTTGAGAGAAACTTTAGTATGTCTAAACACTGGCAAATGAGATGCTTCGTTGTGCATGCTTTGCTAAATTTACACATCTTTTCACATGTTTTCAGGATTCCATTTAAAAAAGATCACATATGAGACTTACTTTATGAATCAAAATGTGATTTTGTAAAAGTATGCAGGTTGAAAACATCAATTATTATACCAAATGACTAAGTTATTATAACCACTAATAATTGTTAATTTGTGTTATCTCCATAACAATAAATCGTAGTTTAACAAGTAATTTATGTGTTATTAAGTAATATTTATTTTGTCTTATTATGAATTTCAGTCTTTCGATCTATTATCATATATACTAACTCGTATATTTGTTGATCCCACAATGGGAATAAATTTTTTTGTCAGTTATATGCGTGAGAGACAAAACTAAATCTTTTAATAAGTTTGTTTACTACGCATAAATATAAAATTGTGTACGATAAAAAAAAACCCAATTTAAATAAATAACAAAACAACTAATCATACCCTATTTATTATATTCTTAACTAACTCTAAAGACTATCATATGAAAAATAATAAGATAATAACTCTATAGCAAGATACCATCATTACATTTAATCAGAAATATATATATATATATATATATATATATATATATATATATATATATATATATATATATATATATATATATATAAAAATTTATAAAAAA